>Ga0180438_10002387_pt1 | contig 30808 bp, 16 predicted proteins | sample SS_ome_12_FD_132455 | JGI IMG/M metagenome (GOLD analysis project Ga0180438, IMG submission 132455) | Hypersaline lake sediment archaeal communities from the Salton Sea, California, USA - SS_3_D_2 metaG | ecosystem: Environmental > Aquatic > Non-marine Saline and Alkaline > Hypersaline >...
CCGGCCAACACGCCGCTGGCCGTCCAGGCCCTCGACGCCGAAGGCAAGGCCGTCCAACTCATGCGGAGCTGGATGACGCTCATGCCCGGCGAATACAGCGCGTGCGTCGGCTGCCACGAACGCACCAGCCGGACGCCGACGATCCAGCTTGCCGAGGCCATGCGAGACCCCGACGAGATCCAGCCGTGGTACGGGCCGGCCAGGGGGTTCGATTTCGAACGCGAGGTTCAGCCCGTGCTGAATCGCCATTGCGTCGGCTGCCATGACGGCTCGGCCGAGGGCCGGCCCGACCTTCGCAGCGAGAAGCTCGTGCCCGGCTACCGCGGCCGGGAGATCAGCCATCTGGGCAGGACCCGCATGCACCCGGGGATGAAGGCCGCCACCGGCGGGCGGATCCGCTACACGCCGGCCTATGACGCCCTGCTGCCGTATATCCGCCGGGTGAGCATCGAGGACGACGTGAGCCTTCTGCGCGCCGGGGAGTACCACGCCGACACGGCCGAGCTGATCCAGATGCTCCGCAAGGGCCACCACGGCGTGCGGCTGGACGCGGAGGGGTGGAGCCGGCTGGTGACGTGGATCGACCTGAATGCGCCGTGCCACGGCACGTGGGCCGACGTGCACGAGTACCCCACCGACGCCCATCGTCGGCGGTTGGACTTGCGCAGGCTCTACGGCGGCCCGGCCGGCGACCCCGAGGCCGTGTCGCCCGCGCCGCCGGCGCCCGTCAAGCCGATCAAGCCCGCGCCGCTGCCGGCCCCGGCGGCGGTTGAGCTGCCCGGCTGGCCCTTCGACGCCGCGGAGGCGGCGCGGAGGCAGGGGCGGCGGCGCGACGGGGAGATCGACCTCGGCGGCGGGGTGACGATGAAGCTGGTCCGCATCCCGGCCGGTGAGTTCGTGATGGGCTCGGCCCGGCGCGACGCGCCGGAGGACGAGCGTCCGCCGGCGCGCGTGCGGATCGCGCGGCCGTTCTGGATCGGCGCGTGCGAGGTGACCAACGCGCAGTACGGGCGGTTCGACGCGTCTTTCGACAGCGGCTACTACGCGAAGCTGCACAAGCGGGCCGACGACAAGGGCCTGCCGCTGGACGGGCCCGAGCAGCCGGCCCTGCGCGTCTCGTGGGACCGAGCGATGGCGTTCTGCCGATGGCTCTCGAAGCGGACCGGCCGGACCTTCTGCCTGCCGACGGAAGCCCAGTGGGAGTACGCCTGCCGAGCCGGCTCGGCGACGCCGATGCACTACGGGCGGGGTGAGGCGGACTTCTCGAAGTGGGCCAACTTCGGCGACAAGTCATACGTGGGCAAGATCGTCACCGGCGGCGTGTCGCACCTCGACCCGGCCGGGCGAGCGCTGTGCGAGACGCGCTTCAGCGACGGCGCGGCCGTCACCGCGCCGGTCGGCAGCTATCGCGCCAACGCGTGGGGCCTCCACGACGTCCACGGCAACGCCGCCGAGTGGACACGCTCGCTGCACCGGCCGTATCCGTACCGCGCCGACGACGGCCGGAATGACCCCCACCCCGCCGGCCGCCGCGTCGTCCGAGGCGGGAGCTTCTTCGACCGCCCCGCGCGCTGCCGCAGCGGCCTGCGCCTGGCCTATCCCCCCTGGCAGCGCGTCTTCAACGTCGGCTTCCGCGTCGTCTGCGAGCCCTGACATCGCGCCGAAAATGGGGACGCTAACCGTTTTCTTCGGCCCGAGCGCGGCAGCCGTTCAGTCGGCGCGCGGGTCGAACGCAGACGGCGTTCCGTTGTGGGCGGAATGCCCGAGGCGGGTGAGCGTCTACTCCCAGGGGAACTCCTGCCCGGTCAGGCGGGTGTAGGCTTCGATGTACTTGGCGCGGGTCTTCTGGACGATCTCGGCCGGGAGGACCGGGCCCGGGGGGGTGCGGTCGAACTTGATCTTGTCGAGGTAGTCGCGGACGAACTGCTTGTCGAAGCTCGGCTGGCCGCGGCCGGGCTTGTACGTGTCGGCCGGCCAGAAACGCGAGGAGTCCGGCGTGAGGACCTCGTCGATGAGGATGGTGTTGCCCTCCGCGTCCGTGCCCCACTCGAACTTGGTGTCGGCGAGGACGATGCCCCTCTCGGCGGCGTGGGATCGGGCCTTCTGGTAGACGGCGACGGATCGGTCGCGCAGCTCGGTCATGGTCTGCTCGCCGACGAGCTGACAGGCCCGTTCGAACGAGATGTTCTCGTCGTGGCCTTCCTCGGCCTTGGTGGCGGGGGTGAAGATCGGCTCGGGCAGTTCGGCGCACTGCTTGAGGCCCTCGGGCAGCTCGATGCCGCAGACCGTGCCGGCCTGCTGGTACTCCCGCCAGCCGCTGCCGGCGAGGTAGCCCCGCACGACGCACTCGATGGGGACCACGTCGCACTTGCGGCAGAGCATGGTCCGCCCGTCGATCTCCTCGCTGCGGCAGTCTTCGGGCAGGTCCTTCAGGGCGGTGGAGTCCAGGTGGTTCGGCGTGATGTCGCTCAGCAGGTCGAACCAGAAGACGCTGATCTGCGTCAGGACGCGGCCCTTGTCAGGGATGCCGTTGGGCATGACCACGTCGTAGGCGCTGATGCGGTCGGTGGCGATGATCAGCAACTGCTCGGGCAGCTCGTAGATGTCCCGGACCTTCCCGCTTCGCTTCGGGTAGTTGCCGATCGAGGTCGTCAGGAGGGCTGTGGTTTTCATAGCCAAGTTTCTACCGCCGCCCCGGCGGCGGGGTCAAGGGGTATCGTGGGGGGAAATCGGGATCAGCGCCCCGCCAGGTAGGCCAGGACGAAGGCGATCTGGGTGAGGACGTTGGCGGCCAGCAGGCCTCGGCGCGTCGGGCCGCCGGTCAGGCGGCACAGGAGGATGCCGGCGGCGATGGCCGTCAGCGTCGTCGCGCCCGGGACGCAGACCTGGCTGCCGACGCCGAGGTGGTGGAAGTAGGCGATGGACACCAGCAGCAGGGCGGCCATGCAGCCGGCGACGGCCGCGGCGGGGACGCCTCGGGCGAAGGCGGCGATCTGCGGGCACGTCGCGGCGGTCGGCCGGCAGAACTTCACGGTCACCAGCATCGACCAGCCCCCCCACAGCGGCATCATCAGCAGCACGCGGTAGAGCTTCGCCGCCGGGCGCAGCCAGGCGATCCACCACGGCAGGTCGGACAGCTCCCACCGCTGCCAGTCGGGCTTCAGGCGAATGAAGCACATCGCGACGATCAAGACGGCCATGGTGGCGACCACGGCGCGGGTGGTGTGATTGGCCCCGCCGATCAGCTCGGCGGTGGCCACCACGGCCCGGCGGAACAGGACCAGGCAGAACAGCGCCGTGGCCGCCAAGGCGGGCATGATCAGCAAGTCGTAGTCACGGAAGATCTTCCAGGCCGCCCCCCACACGGCGACCATCGCCAGCCCCCACAGCAGCGACAGGCCCATCACGGCGATCCAGGCCTTCTCGAACCGCTGGGGCGGCTCGGCGGCGATGCGGCGGTGGGCGGCCGACATGAGCAGGTACCCCGGCTGACGGGTCAGCCGCCGCATCGCCGAGACGATCGGGCTGTCGGGCGTCGGGTCCATCGTTCGAGCTACTCACCGGTGAACCGCCATCGGGCTGCGGGCACAGCCCGCGGTGAGCTTCCATGGCGGACCGGTCGGCGGCAGGCCCGCCACGTCCGCCACGCACGCTCAGCCTTTCGCCGCGCGGGCCTCGGCGACGATGCGGACGTACTCGCCGGCCAGACGCTGGATCTCGGCAAGGTCGCCCGCCGCCAGGGCCGCCTTCGTCACCAGGGCCGAGCCGACTCCCAGCGTCGCGGCGCCGGCGGCGATGAAATCGGCGGCCGTCTCCAGGTTCACCCCGCCGGTCGGCGTCAGCTTCAGGTGGGGCATCGGGGCCAGGATCGCCTTGAAGTACTTCGCGCCGAAAAACCCCGCCGGGAAGACCTTCACCAGGTCCGCCCCGGCCACCGTGGCGTTGTGGATCTCCGTCGGCGTGAAGCAGCCGGGCACGGCGGGCAGGTCGGCGTCGTGGGTGGCCTCCACCATCGCCGGGTCGAAGATCGGAGAGACGACGAACTGCGCCCCGGCCTCGATGGCCGCCTTCGCCTTCCGGGCGTCCAGGACGCTGCCGACGCCGACGAGCGCCTCGCCGACGTCCCGGCGGCACTGGCGGATGACCTCCAGGGCATTGGGGGTGGTCATGGTGATCTCGATGCAGTCGACCCCGCCGGCCAGCAGGGCCCGCGCAACGTCGATGAGCTGCTCGCTGCCGGCGGCGCGAACGACGGCGACGATGCCCTTGTCGCACAAGCGGTCCAGTGCTGCCTCGCGCTGTGACATGGCGTCTTCCTTTCGTCCGGGAACCGACCGGGAGGGTAAACGGAAGATCCCCCGGGGGCAAGGGATTCTGGGGCCGCTGCGCTACGGCTGCGAGAGAGCGGCGTGCTCAAGCTCTCGCAGGAGGTGGCGCAGTCGGTCGGGCTCGGCGGCGGCGAGGAGGCGGTCGACGTGCTCGGGGGCGTGGAGCATCCGCGCCAGGCGGGCCAGCACGTGCAGGTGCGTGCGGTCGTCCTTGCAGCAGATCAGGAAGAACAGCCGGGTCAGCGATCCGTCCTCGGCTCCGAAGGGGATGCCGCCCGGCGCGAGGCCGACGACGACGAAGCTCTCGGCGATGTCGTAGGGCACGGCGTGGCGCGGATGGGGCAGGGCGACCTTCGGGACCAGGGCGGTCGAGCAGAGCTCTTCGCGGGCGCGGATCTGTCGGGCGAGCTCCTCGCGGTTGTAGACGAGCCCCGCCGATTCCGCCAGATCGAGCAGGTCCTGGAGAACGCCCTCCCGGGTGCGGGCGTGGAGGGGGACGGCCAGCCCGCCTCGAGGGATCAGGGGGGCGACGACGGGCGAGTCGGTGTCGAAGCCGTGATGGGCGCCGACGCCCTCCTCGATGTCGGCCAGGCGGCGGCGGTCGAGGCGGTGCATCTGCGACTCGACCCAGTGGTCGAGCTGGCCCTTGCGGAACTGGAATCCCTCGCCGACCTTCCGGGCGGGGATCTGCCCCCGCGAGGCGAGCTTGATCACCTCGCGGACGTCGATTCGCAGGTAGGCGGCCACCTGCTGTTCGTTCATCACCTCGTGCGGCATGGCGGGGCCCTGGCCTCTCTCGCGGCCGGCCGATCCTATCGCGCGGGCGGGGCGAACTCAAGGCCGGCGGGCGGCCATCGACTCACCGGTGACAGAGCACTGGAATTGCGCCCCGAGAAAACGCTGCTGCCGGTTTCGGTGGCGGGTGATGTGGCTGTGGTGGCGTCTGCCCGTTTTGCCCGATGGTGCAATGCCTCGAGTTGAGTGCTCCGTCCCCTTGTTGCGCCGTCCCTTCCCGCGCCGGCTACTGCTTGGGCCTTCTCTTCTTCCGCGGCCCGGTGCCGGCGGCGCGGAGGCGTCGGTTGGCCGAGTGTCTGGCCGGGCTGTCCAGGGCCGCCCCGTCGTCGCCCTGCTGCTTCATCCATCGCTCCAGCTCGGCTCGCAGCCGCTTCTTGACGCCTGCGTAACGCGGATCGCCGGCCAGGTTCTTCACCTCGAAGGGGTCCTCATCGACCCGGTAGAGTTCCTCGGCGGGACGGTGATGGAACTTGTCCATCAGCCGCTTGGCCGCCGCATCGCCCTTGTCGGCGGCGGCCTTCATCGCCGGCCACCATACCAGCCGGGAGTTTGCCGCCATCACGTGCTTCTCGTGGTACGACGCGTCGGGGGTGAGGTTCCACAGGTAGTGGAACTCGCCGTCGCGGATCGAGCGGATCGGGTATGGCCGCCCCTCGGGGACGTTGTTGTGGACCCCGTAGACGTACGTGCGGTGGGTCTTGGCCTGGCCCTTCAGCACGGGCAGGAAGCTCCGACCGTCGAGCTTGCCCGCTGCCGGGTCGCCCCCCCCGGCCTCGATGAAGGTGGGCAGCACGTCGGCGACGTGGACCAGCGCGTCGCTTCGGCTGCCCGGCTGAATCCGGCCGGGCCAGCGTGCCAGCAGGGCGGTGTGCACGCCGAGGTCCCAGTTGGACCACTTGGCGAACCCCAGCGCCCAGCCCTGCTCGGAAGAGAACATCACCAGCGTGTTGTCCGCCTGCCCGGCGCGTTTCAACAGGCGGAGGACGTCGCCGACCTCGCGGTCGAGATCGCCCACCTCGGCGAGATACCGCGTCATCGCCTCGCGCGTCGGCGGGTTGTCGTGCTGGATCGCCGCCAGCGTGAGCTTGGCCGGATCGAACTGCGAGGCGTCGCCCGTGGTCCACGGGGCGTGGGGATTGTGCGAGCAGAGGAACAGGCAGAACGGCTGATTCGCGTCGCGGGTCATGAACTCACTGACGGCCGGCCCGGCCGGGAAGCCCTTGACGGCCTCGAACGGAAACACGTCGGGCGGGCTGGCGTGCTTTTTTCCGGCCAGCCCCACGCGATAGCCCAGATCGCGGAGGTAGTGGCAGATGCTCCGGGTGCCCGGCCTGGCCCGGGAGTGGTTCCACGCCACGCCGTTCCGCACCGGAAACAGGCCCGTGTAGAGCTCGGCGCGGAACGGCGCGCACATGGACATGGCCGCGTAGGTTCGCGTGAGCGTCATCCCCTCCCGCGCCAGGGCGTCGATGTTCGGCGTCTTGACGTCCTTGCCGCCGAAGCAGCCGAGCACGTTGTAGGTGCAGTCGTCGGCCAGGATGAACAGCAGGTTCGGCCGGCGGGCCCGGCCTGCGGCGCCGGCCGCCTTGACCGCGGTGCCGGCCAGCGTGAAGGCCAAAGCGCCCTTCAGAAACTCGCGTCGCTCCATTCCATTCGCCTCCACGTTGGTCGGGCTTTGATCGGGGCAGATCGGATCAGCGGCCGGGGGCCGGGCTCCCGTGGAAAGACCGCCAGTATGCCCGGTCGGTGGCGTAGACGTCGATGGGGCCGCCCGAGCCGCCGGTGGCGGGCAGGATCCCGTAACGCTTCATCTCGCGAACGTAGGCCGCGTCGGGGCGGAAGCCCGCCATGTCGAAGCGCTTGATCTTGTCCAGGTGGGCACCCGCCACGCGGATCGCGGCGAGGATCCGTTGGTAGTCGGGGTCGCCCGTCGCCTTCAGCGGTGCGGCGGCCGGGCTGTCGGCCTCCCACCCGCGCTTGCAGAGGCCGTATCCGCCCGCCCCTCTTGCCAGCGGCGCCAGCAGCAGCAGCGACTGCTCCGGCCGCGTCAGGTTGTAAACGATGTGCCGGTTGAACCGGAAGGCGGGGTTGGTGCGTTGGCTCTTGCCGGTCGCGAGGGCGTTCATGCGTCCCTCGGCCCACGGGACGAGGCCGCGGTTGTCGGAGGGCGAGTCGGGCAGGCGGCGATCGCCCGAGTGACACGAGCCGCAGCGTCGGCCCATTGTCTTGCGGGCGGCTTGCATGGCCGGCCAGTTCAGATCGCCGCGGTCGAGCCGGCCCGTGCCGTAGTGGCCGATCGACCCGGTCCCCATCGCCGCGTACGTCCCCGGGTACGCTGCGCCCGTGTCGATCCACAGTCGCAGGATCCGCTTGTCCCGGTCGGTGAGCTTCACGTCCTGGTGCGTGCCTCCCTTCCCGCCTCCGGTCAGGCCGATCTTCGCGAGCAGCGGGCTGGCCGCCGAACCGAACGTCCGCGGGGGGTAGTTGCTCTTCCGGAGGTTCCGGCCGGCCGAGAACTGGCCCGAGATCGTCAGCATGTAGTAGCTGTGGCTGAACATCGGCCCGCGGTCGCCGGCCAGAATGATCCCGCCCGACATCGGCCCGCCGCGGGGCGTCCTGCGGTAGTCGTGGCAGGCCACGCAGTGCCGGTCCAGGATGGGCTGAACGTCACGGGGGAAGTCCAGCACGTCGGGGGTGTCGCGGATGGGCCGGACGGGGCTGGGCGGCCTGCGCGTGGCCATCAGGTTTCGGCCGCCGCTGGGGGCCTGGCAGCGGTGCTCGTGGCACCCGACGCAGGAGACGCTCTCGCCGCCCTGAACGGTCATGAAGCTCTGCATCCGCTTGACCGCCAGGGCATCGGCGTCCAGCGCGACGAAGCTCACCGCCCTCATGGCAGGCAGTTCGAGAAACGCCGAGCCGTCCGCCTCCACCGGCACGGTGCCCAAGACGCGGGTCAGCAGAAACGTTCCCCCGTAGCTCAGCGGCTCCATCCCGCTGAAGATGTTGTAGGGCTTCGGCAGCGTCTCGAGGACCAGCAGCTCCTTGATCTCTCCCGGCCGGACACCCGCCATGTTCCGGCCCGCGCGAACGTCCTCGAGCAGGACCGTGCCGGTCAGTTGTTTCGCCGGGAGGTTCGAGGGGATCACCGCCTCCCGCCGTCGCGGCCTCAGCGGGCGGGGCTCGTGGATCTTCAGGCCAGCCTGCGCGTCGGGCGGAGGCAACGCGTAGAGGGGCAGGACCTCGCCCTTGCCGGTCATCACGGACATCTCGCAGCCGCCGGCTCGGCCGCGGTCCGTGCCGTCGACAACGAGGAACAACTCTTTGGATAGGGGGTACGGGTCGCGGAAGTGGCCCTTCGCGATCGGCCGGGCGAGAGCCTTCGCGTCCGGCCCGCCGGCCGGGTCCACGACGGTGATCACGCCGGAGTGTTCGTTGCGGCCGTGACCGGGCGAGAACGAGGCGACCACCTTCGGCGCGGCCGTCGGGGCCGAGCTGCGCCCGGCGGGGATCGGCTTCGCGTCGATCATCACCGTATTGGCGTGCTGGTTGCCGAAGTAGATCATCTGCCCCGTGCCGTCGGGGTTCATCGTCCAGAGGTGGTGATAGCCCACCTGGCTGCGGTCGACGTACTCCCAACGCTGGTAGAGGATCCGCCCGTCGGGCAGGACCCAGGGGGTGTTCTCGTGCTCCACGTTGGCCGACAGCCGGCGGATATTGCCCCCGTCGGCGTCGCACCGGTACAGGACGGCCACCTGCGTGAAGTAGCAGGGCACCCACTGCTTGCATCGGCTGGAGACGAACGCGATCCCCCCGTCCGGCAGCCACGTCGGCTCGAGGTCGTCGAACGGGCCGCTCGTCAACGGCCGCAGTCGCCGCGAGGCGACGTCCAACTCGTAAAGGTGGTAATACGGCTGCCCGCCTTTGCGGTACGACAGCAGGATCCGCCGCCCGTCGTAATGCACCTGCGGATCGCGGACGCCGCCGGCCGGATCGTCGATGAGGTTCGTCACCTCGCCCGTGGCCACGTCCAGCAGGCCCAGCCGGCCGCCGTCGTAGTAGTACTTGCGATTCGGGTCGATCACGTTCGTGCCGAAGTTCGCGTACCAGTGGCCGTCCCCGTCGATCTTGCGGACCGCGAAGACGACCCGCGTGACGCCCGCGCCGAGCAGCAGCGACCGAGCCCTTTCGTAGCGCCGCTTGCGGCCGTGCGCCTCCCACTCCGCAAGCCGACGGCGGCTCTCCTTGCCGTAGGCGGCGACGTCGCGCCCGGCGTATCCGGCGTACCGCGCCGCGCCCTTGCGGTACTCCGCTGCGATCTCGTCGGGCGACAGTGGGCGAGCCCAGACGGCCACGTTGTCCAACATGCCCACGTAGTCCCGGCCGTCTCCTTCGACGAGGTTGGCCCCGACGTGGAACGAGCCGCCGCGCCTGGTGTGGAGCTTCTTCGTCACCTGCCCGAGCAGCTTGCCGTCATAGTAGAGCTTCGCCCCCCGCCCGTCGTAGACGCCCGCCACGAAGTGCCACTTCTCCGGCGCCACGCCGCCGGGCACGGTGACGTACAGGTCCTGGGGGTCGCCCCAGAAGTAGAAGCACAGCCGGTTGTCCGCCACCAGCCACAGCCCCCTCGCGCATCCGCGCTGGCGGGCCCCGTAGCACAGCAGCACCTTGTCCGTCACGCCTTTGGGCCGGCAGAACCAAATCGAAAGCGTCCCGGGGGACGCGCCGTGGGGCAGAGCCCTGTCGGAGCCCGTTACCTGCTGGCCCGGCGCGAAGAAGCAGAGCGGCCGGCCGAACGGCCCGGCCAGCCGGAACGCGGGAGGCTCGCCCCGCAGCTTCCCGGCGCTGCCGCCACAGGCGTCCTTTGCCACGATCCCCCCCCCCTCGCCGAACTCCCATCGGCTGACCGGCCCGGCGGGCCGATCCCCGCCCACCGCGCAGCAGGCGGCGGCTACGAGCACCCCAGCGCCCACGGCCGTCGACACGAGCAGCCTGCGACGGGACCTGGGAGTGTCCTCTCTCATCCAGCTTCCTTCACGGGAGATTCTGCTCACGTCTTCGCGGGCCATTGCTGCGATTCTATCCCACCTTTCGGTGTCAACAAGGCCGAATTCCGCGGGTCCCGCGACCGATCGCGAGGCCCCCCTTGCACCTGCTTGCTCCCGGCAGCGGCTTGTGGGAGACTGCATCCCGGAGGCCCGGGCTGCCTCGTTGGCAATGCCCGGGCCGACAAGAGGGAGCTTGACAATGGGTGATCCGTCTTCGCGTCGGCGGACTGGCGGTCTGATGGCGCTGCCGGCCTTGGCCGTTGTCTGGTGGCTGTCGGCGGCGTGGGCTCAGACGCCGACGGTTGCCACGCGACCGGTCGAGACGGCGGCCGGCCGGGCCGCGGCCGAAGCGAAGCTCTATCATGCCCTCGTGACGAAGCTCGCCTCGCCCGAGATGGAGGGCCGCGGGCCCGGCACGAAGGGGGCCGACCGCGCCCGGGACATGATCGTGGCGCGGATGCAGGCGGCGGGGCTCCGCCCGGCCTTCAGCAGGTCTTACGTGCAGCAGCTCACGGCGCCCGCGGGCGCGAAGATCGAGCGGCAGGAGCTGTCGATCGCCGGCTCCGGCGAAGCAGCGCCGCCGGACGCCCTCCGGGCGGGCGAGGAGTTCGGCGCAATGGGGCTGTCGGCGTCGGCGAGCTTCAAGGGCGAGGCGGTCTTCGTCGGCTACAGCGTGGTGGACGCGAGGCGCAAGTACGACAGCTACGGCGGCGCGGCCGCCCGAGACGCGCTGAAGGGCAAGGTCGCCGTCGTCCTCCGCTACGAGCCGCAGGACGCCAACGGCATGAGCCTGTGGACGCGGCGGCCCAACTCGTGGGGCCGGTCGGCCTCCCTGTCGAGCAAAGTCGCCCACGCCGCCCGACGGGGCGCCGCCGCCGTGCTGATCGTCAACCCGCCGCGTCACGATGCGGGCAGGATCGACTCGGTTCGGCGGACGGGCTTCAGCCGGCCGGGGCCCGTCCCCGTACTCCACATCACGCGCAAGGCGTGGGCGCGGATCCTGCGCGCCGGCGGCCGAGACCCGCAAGCCGCCGCCCGCAAGCTCCGCGAGGCCGCCGACGCCGGCAAGGGCAGGCCCGCCCCGCTCGGCGCCGTCGTGGCCGGACGCGTCAAGCTCAGCAGGATTCGGGCGAACGTGCACAACGTCGCCGCCGTCCTGCCCGGCGCCGGGCCGCTCGCCGAGCAGTACGTCGTCGTCGGGGCACACTACGACCACGTCGGGTTCGGCTACTTCGGCAGCCGGGCCCGGGCCGCGGGAAAGCTGCACCCCGGCGCCGACGACAACGCCTCGGGCGCCGCCGGCGTGATGACGCTCGGCCGATGGTTCAGCCGGCGCGCCGACGCGCCCGCCAACCGCCGGTCGCTGCTGTTTGTGACGTTCGCGGGCGAGGAGCTGGGGCTGCTCGGCTCGCGGCACCTGGTGGCGAACGTGTCGGAGCTGGGCATTCGGCGAGAGCAGATCGCGGCGATGGTCAACATGGACATGATCGGGCGGCTGCGCGAGGGCAAGCTCACCCTCTGGGGCCTGGACAGCGGCGACCGCTGGCGCCGGATCGTGCGCGAGGCGTCGGAGGGCACGGATCTGAAGCTGCGGCTGGTGGGCTCGGGACTGGGCGCCAGCGACCACGTGTCTTTCTACCGGGCAAAGATCCCCGTCCTCTGCCTCAACACCGGGATGCACGCCGATCTGCACTCGCCGACGGACACGGCCGACAAGATCAACCCCGCCGGGGCCCTGGCCGTGCTGCGGCTGGCGGAGAAGGTGATCGAGAAGCTGTGGTCCGACGAGCAGCGCATCGCGTACGCCCCGCCGAAAGGCGGCGCCGGCCGCCGGGGCGGGGCATACCTCGGCATCACGGCCGACAGCGACTACGCGGGCGGCGGCTGCAGGATCGGCTCGGCCACCGAAGACGGACCGGCGGCCAAGGCCGGCCTGAAACGCGGCGACGTCATCACCAGATGGAACGGCAAGCCGGTCGCCAACGCCGCCGCCCTGCTCACCCGCATCCGCGCCGCCAAACCGCGCTCCGAGGCCAGGCTCACCGTCCGCCGAGACGGCAAGGCCAAAGTCCTGACCGTCAAGCTCGGCGGGCGGTGAACCGCTATGGTCGCGACGTGAAGACGGGGCTCCATTCGAGCCGCCGATAGAGAAGCTGTTCCAGCCTGGAAGGCTGACAGCCATCAGCCCAGGGCAACGCCCTGGGAGTCCAGGCGTTTGGTTTGCATGAGCCCTGAAGGGGCGACACGAAAACCGCCTGAGCGCGACTTCGTGTCGCTCCTTCAGGGCTCTCCGTCACGTCGGCCGACAACCCAGGGCGTTGCCCTCGTTGTTCTACACAAACGGACTCTGCTGGGGCTCTGCCCCAGACCCCGAGGTTTTGCGCTTTGGTGCCAAACGGCACATGTGGGCCACGGTGGCTGCAATGGGCACGAGATATCCGTTGCGTGGCGCCGCGCGGAGGCGGGAACGGCCTCGCATCCCGACCGGGAAAATCGAAGCAGCCGGCCCGGCAACCCGGCCTCGTGCCATCTGGCCATAAAGCGATAGACCTCGGGGGTTTGGGGGCAGAGCCCCCAAGGGCTACGACACCGGAAAAGGCGGGCAGCGAAGATGTGTAGAACAACCAGGGCGTTGCCCTGGGCTGACGGCGTGGGGCCTTTCAGGTTCCCAGGGACGGCAGCAGGTTTCTTCGGCTGCGGGCCGTTGAGGCTCCATTCCCTGTTCCGCGGACGGCCCACGGGTATCCGCTGAGTGTCGAAGGTAGCTGAGTTGGGGCGGCAAGCCGCGGTTCTCGGCTCTACCAACTCCATGTTGGGCAGAGCTTCGTAGCCTTGACATCCCTGCCTGTGCCCTGATTGCGCGTCTTGCGGACCTCAACGACTCCCGCCGCTTCTAGAACGTCAGAGACGATGTTTGCCGTTCTTGTGTCCGTCCCGAGCCTCTCTTTGATTCGCCTGTCCAGCCCGTGCGGCGTCTTCTGTTTCCTCCAGTTGCGGCAGTTCTGAGGCAGAAGCCGGTCTGGTGCGGCGTTCAGTTCCTCAATCGTCGCCCGGATCAACTCACGTGTGATCCATATGCCTCTACATCGGAACCGTGCGAACGTAGCGCTGCCAGCGACAAGTCGACATACGTCGTCCAAAACGCTGGCTGGAACGGGCGGCGAATCCGACTGGCGCGGCGTCGCCTGACGAGCGTGCGCAGTTCGTTCCAGAGGTCCTCTGCACTGGGCCTCTGTTGGCTTGAGGCTTGGTTTGAGCCTGTGACCAAGCACCCACAGGCCCTGATCTACGATCCGCCCATCCAGTCTTGTCGTCTCCACCAACGCCACGAAGAAGCGTCTGTAAGCTTCGTAATCAGGCCATGAGCGTGGCTTGGCGTTCTTTGATACAATGTCACCCCGTTCGTGGTAGAACACACGCCAGACCCACCTATCAAGGATGGGGTAGTCTGAAGGGCGCCATATGTGGACGTAGAACACAGGCAGAACAATGGACTGCTTGGTCAACTCCGCTGCAATTCGTCTGAATTCGCCGTACGGCAGCGCACCTTCACGGAACGACAATCCCGCCTGCAACCTGTCCGTTTCAGTAGCTAGAGCAATGGGTCGGCTATTCACTTCCGGTAGACGCGATGTCCAGTACCGACGACCTTCCGGGTCAGCGAAATCCAGCGGAGAGCTGTTGTGTGTCTTTCCTGATGTCACGTTCCCCAGCTTCCATAGGAAGAGATACTCGACGGCTTTGGCGACTCTTTGGCTGATCTCGCGCGCGCCGCTCAGGACCCCAAGATGGTGTGCGTAGAAGCATTCCGGGTACGTCTGAGTCGGGTACTGCTCGGCGGCGTCCTGAAGCGTTCGGCGCGCGTCGGCCTTGAGGTCCATGCTATTCGCTCCAGCACAGCAGCCCTGCCGTTGGTTCAGAGCCCTATCTGTCGATGAGGCTGCCTGACGCCTACTGCTCCCCGTCGATCATGCGTTGGACGACGTCGGAGACGCTCAGCTCGTCGAGGCGGGTGCGGACTTCCTCCTCGACGTGGCCGTAGTCGCGGACGGCGGGGGGGCCGGACAGGTCGGAGGACTCGCCGGCCGGCAGCTTCGTCAGGGCCAGCGCCGCGTTGCCCGTCGTGGTGACCACCCAGCGGCCGGGCGTCAGCTCCTTGCGGTAGACCGACAGGCCCTGGAGGTTCGGGTCCGTCGACCAGGGCAGCTCGCCCAGGGAGGGGTTGATCAGCGCCACCTCCGCCCGCGCACGCCCGGCCAGGTCCGGATCGGTCAGCGTGTAGACCCGCCGGATCCACAGCCGCCCGTCCTGGGCGACGTATTCCACGTGCACTTCCTGGTTGGCGTCCAGTTCGGTGGGGATCGTCTCGAGCACCCCGTCGGCCGTGCGGACCACCACGCTCAGCCGGCCGCCGCTGAGCACCAGCTCCGTGACGGCGGTCTTCTTGACCACCTCGTTGTACTGCTTGCGCAGGCCGCGGTAGCTGTCGCTGAGCTGGCGGAGCCTGTGACGGTAGATGTCGGCCGCAATGTTGCCCTTCGTGTACTTGTAGGCCGCCACGGCCGCCAGGCCGGCCAGCGCCGCCATCGCGGCGGCGCGGAGCAATCCGGTGATCCTCGTGAGCATCTGCGATACCTCTCGCGCTGCATTCCCAGAAGCCCCGGCCCTGTCGCGCCGCCGATCACGTCGTGGCAATCGTCCCCGCCCGGCGCCGGCCCTGAGCGATGGCCTCAGGCCTATTATACTCATCGGTCCGGCGGGGGGGTAGTTCTTTGGCGATCGCGTGCGGCCGGGTCCGGCAGCCCGTGCTGCTGCGCGTGGTGGTTCGTCGTTGACAGACCCGCCTCGGAAGGGTATCATCTTGTGACCTAAGTTGAGAGCTAAGGAGACTCTAAGCGGTCTCCGGTAAGTTCGTTGGGGTTCCTGCGCAGGACGCAGTTCGGCAGGCAAGGAGGCCGAAGCAGGCGATGCCGTCGCATCGTCGATGCAGGCCGACGCAGACAGGCGGGCTGCGGACCAGCAGGCACGCAACATCACTTACCTGAGCCCGCGTGGGTATCTCGCGCCGACAGAGGCTCCGCGGAGGAAAGGAGGCACGCGCCATGGTCGACCCCTGGCGAGGGCTTGAGGGTCTCGAACGGCGGCTGCTGCTGGATGCCGGGCCGATCGTGATTGTGGCGTCTCTCAACGGCGGGGCGGCCCAGCGGTCCACGCTCGGCACGTTGCTGGTGGGTTTCGACGAGGACGTCGGGGCCAGCCTGGACGTCGACGACCTCGTGTTGACGCGCGTTGGAGGCGGGGCCGTGGACCTGACCGGCGCGTCGGTTAGCTACGACGGACCCAGCAACGCGGCGATGTGGGACCTGACGGGTCTGCCCGCTGACCGGATCACCGACGGGTTCTACCGTGCCCGCCTCGTGGCGGGGGGCATCACCAACTCGGCGGGCGACCCGCTGGACGGCGACCGGGACGGAGAGGGGGGCGATGACTACGAGTTCGGCCTGCACCGGCTGTCGGGCGACGTCAACGGCGACGGCACGGTCAACGGAGCGGACGCCCAGCTCGTCCGGCAGAACTGGCTCCTGCCGGCCGGGCAGTTTGCCCCCGCCGCGGACGTCAACTCCGACGGCGCGGTCAACGTGTTCGACTATCGGCTCATCCGGCAGAACTACATGGTGAGGCTCGAGCCGTCCGTTCCGCTGGACCGGGTCTCCACGCCCGCCGAGCTGGCGGCGGCGCTGCATTACCGGCCGGAGAGGATCTACGAGCACGTCGTCAACACCGTCCGCTACGAGCCGTACGGCGGCGCGATGAAGGGCCCGGCAGCGACGCTCGAGACGGGGCGCGGCAGCCCGTGGGACCAGTCGATCCTGCTGGCCGAGGCGCTCGATGAGGCGGGCGTCTACTGCCGATTCGTCACGGGGCAGGTCGAGGCCGACGTGCAGCCGGTGATGGACTGGGTGGGCGCCACCGAGCCGGACGGGGCGTCGCTGATCCTGAGCAACGCCGACGCCAACGCGATCCGCATCATCGACAGCGGCTCCGGCGAGACGATCGCGATTCGCTTCGACCACGTCTGGGTCGAGGGCCTCCTGCCGAACGACCAGGGGCTGTACGAGTGGCTGGCGATGGACGCGAGCTGGAAGCTCCGCGACTATCGCCCGGGCGTGCCGGGCCTGTTGGGCCTCGTGCCGTTCGACGAGGCGGACTACCTGTCGCAGGTCCGCCCCGAGCCGGCGGGGGAGTACTACGCCCGGCAGGTGGCCGACTACCTCCTCGCCAACGTGCCCGGGGCCTCGCTGGCCGACGTGCCGTACGACGGGCCGATCATCCCGCGGCAGATCGACGCCATCGACGGGGCCATGCCCTATGCGACGACCGGACCCGAGACGATTCACCTCCACGTGCCCTGGGAGTGGACGCACCGCGTGCAGGTGAGCCTCTACAGGGCCGACGGATCGCAGTACAGCTTCTTCCATCACATCCTGACGTTCCCGGACATGTCCCTGAACCGCGTGACGCTCAGCTACGCCGACGCCGGCGGGGGGCAGCTGCTGCCGGAGCTTCGGGTCGGCGGTCAGGTGGTGGCGACCGGCGCGGGGACGAGTTCGGCGAACGAGTGGCTGGCGATCGTGCTGTACCACGTCAACGGCGACGGCGACAGCAACGCCGACGAGCAGTCGATCTACTACCGCCAGGCAGGCCGGCACGTGGCGATCGGCTTCGACGCGGGGCAACTCAGCGAGAGGATGCTCGACCGCCAGCAGCAGGACATCAACAACGCCGCGCTGGCCTGGCAGAACGGGGAGGCGTTCGAGGCCGACGACCAGATCGGCGCGCTGCTGGCGCGGGCGGTGTTGGGCCACTTCCACGAGACGAACGAGCTGGAGCGGTTGGTCTACGGTCTGACCGGCGCGGTGCCGATCCCCAACGAGGTCGCCTCGGGGCTGGCCACGGCCCAGGGCAGCCACGTCACCTACCACGCGGACCTACAGAACCCCGCGCTGCCTCTGTACAGCGGGCTGGCGGTGGACATCGACAACGACCACCACCTCGGCATCGACATCACCGGCGACCAGACGAGCTTCGGCACCCGCGAGCAGATCCTCTTCCACAACAACTCGGCGATGGAGCACGCGATCTGGGAGGAGGTCGCCAACACGCGGAGCATCTCGACGATCAAGTCGCTCCAACTCGCCAACGAGCGGGGCATCCCGATCCTCACGATCGACGGGACGTGGACGACCGAAACGCAGATCCGCGACGCGCTGCAACTGTCGACGTTTACGGAGAACGACATCGTACAGCGATGGGCAGCGGGCGAGGTGATCACGATCCCGCGGGAGCCGACGGATTACGGGATGTGGGACGGCGTGGGCTTTATCGCCGAGCGGCCCGGCGGGGGCAGGGGCTACATCATCTCCGGCGGGCTGGGCTGGACGCCGGCCTCGGCGGCTTCGGCGCCGAGCGACTCGGGCGCGGCGGCTCACGAACACCCGCTGGGCTGGCCGGACGGCCTCCAGATCATCCAGGGCGGGACGACGGTCGACCGAGACCCCGAGGACGTCGACGACGAGAAGGGCAACACGCACGAGCCGTGGGAGGTCATCGACCCGATCAACGTCGCCAACGGCAACGTGACGCGGGACGAGCTGGACGTCTCGCTGCCCGGCGCGGGGGTGGGTCTGAGCTTGGCGCGCCACTACGACAGCCAGTCCGACATCGACGTCGGCTTCGGGCCCGGGTGGGTCCACACGTACGGGGACTTCCTGACATTCGAGGCGGACGATTCGGTCACCTGGACGACCGGCGCCGGCGTGCGGTACCCCTTCGCTTCCGACGGCACGGGGGGGTTCGTGGCGCCGGCTACGCTGCACGGGACGCTGACCTGCGCCCAGTCGCTCTACACGTACCGCGACCCGTATGGCCTGCGGCGCACGTTCGACGACACGGGGCGAATGGTCGAGATCCGCGACCGCAACGACAACGTCGTCGAGTTGACCTACAGCGGCGGGAAGCTGCACCAGGTGATCGACGCCGACGCGCCGGCGCGCCGGCTGACGTTCGGCCATACGGGCGACCGGATCGCGTCGGTCGCGGACCACACGGGTCGGACATGGACGTACGGCTACGACGCCGGCGACCGGTTGGCGTCGGTGACGACGCCGTCGGACCCCCACACGCCGGCCTACACCACGTCGTACGAGTACTACACCGACGCCGTGCTGGGCGGCAAGCTGCGCCGGATCACGCAGCGCGACGGCGGCGTGATCCGGTTCACCTACTATGCCAACGGGCGGGGATACTCGCAGACGGACCCGGAGGGCAACACGTCGTTCTTCTCCTACGACCTGTACCGCAATCTCTCGACGTTGACCGACCCGCTGGGCAACCGCACGGTCTACGAGTACAACGAGCAGGGCAGCCTCATCGGGCTGATCCACGCCGACGGCGCGCGGGAGTCGTGGGAGGTGGCCGACGGGCTCCAGAAGTCCTACACCGACCCGGCCGGGCTGACGGAGACGTACGACCACGACGCGGCCGGCAACATCATCGAGGTCGTCGATCGGGTGGGCAACGTGACAGCCTTCGTCTACGAGCCGACGTTCAACCAGATGACACTGATGGACCGGCCGGGCGCGCGCGACACGGTGTACGACTACGACGCGAACGGCAACCTGGAGCGGATCACCGATTCCGAGGGCGGCGTCACGGAGATGACGTACGACGCGCGGGGGCTGATGCTGACGCTCACGGACCCGCGCGGCACGGCGACGCCGGCGATCGGCGACTACACGCGCACGTACAACTACAACGACGCCGGGCAGATGCTGACCTGCTCGACAGACCTGCCGTCGACCGAATCGTACGTCTACGACCCCCGCGGGTGGATGACCACGGCCATCGACGCCAACGGCCAGGCCGCCACCTACGATTACGACGCGCTGGGCAGGATCACGAGGATCACCGACGCGCTGGGCGGGGTGACGACAAACGTCTACGGACCGCTGGGAGGTCCGGTATCGACGACCGACCCGCTCGGGCGGACGGCCGAGTTCGTCTATGACCGCAACCAGCGCCTCGTCGAGACATCCCTGCCCGACGGCAGCGTGATTTCACGGCGGTACGACGCGGCGGGGAACATGATCGCCGAGCAGAACGCGGCCGGGCACATCACAACGTATGGGTACGATACCCGCAACCGCCTGGCCTCGACCCACCTGGCCGACGGCGGGGTGTGCCTGGCGCGCTACGACGGCGCGACCCGGCTGGTGGAGGCCCGTGACGCCGCCGGCAACGTGACCGTCACCGAGTACGACGCCCTCGGCCGGGCGGTCGCCGTCCACGATGCCGCGGGCGGCACGGCCACGATGACCTATGACGCCGTGGACAACCTGCGGACCGTCACCGATCCGCAGGGCAGGACGATCGAGTACGAGTACGACTCGCTCAGCCGCCGGATCTCCGAGACGGACGACCTCGGCCACACCAGCACCTACGACTACGACGGCGTGGGCAACGTCCTGAGCATCACCGACGCCGACGGCCGCATCACCGAGTACACCTACGACTCGCTCAATCGCCGCCTGACGACGTCCGACGCGATGGGCAACGTGACGGCGGCCGTCTATGGCCCGGCCGGCAACCTGCTGTCGGTGACCGACCCGGAGGCCAACACGCTCAGCTACAGCTACGATGTGCTGAACCGCCTGGTCAGCGAGACGGACGCGCTGGGCGGCGTGCGGACGTTCACCTACGACGCCGTCGGCAACCTGCTGGCCTACGCCGACCGCAACGGGCGCGTCACCCAATTCACCTACGACGCGATGGACCGCCGCGTCCGCGAGCAGTGGATGGACGGCAAGGCCGTCGTGCGGACGCTGACCTACGGCTACGACCCGGCGGGAAACCGCGTCTTCATCAGCGACGCCGATGCAACGTACACGTACACCGTCGACGGCCTGGGCCGGATGACGTCGGCCGACAACGCGGGCACGCCGGGCGTGCCCAACGTCGTGATGAGCTACGATTTCGACACGGCCGGTAACCTCACCGAGTTGAGCGACAGCCTCGGCGGCGTCATCGGCGTGGTCTACGACGGGCTGAGCCGCGTGACGCAGGTGACGCAGTCCGGCCCGGGCGTGGCGGAGAAGCGGGCCGACTACACGTACGCGGCCAATGCGGAACTCGACACGATCACCCGCTACGCGGACCTGGCCGGGACGCAACTGGTCGCCACGAGCACGTACGGCTATGACACAGCCGGGCGCCTGACGAGCCTGGGCCATACCCGCGGCGCGGCGGCCCTGGCGGACTACTCGTACGTTCTGGACGCCAATTACCGACCGACGGAGATCACGTCGCTGGATGGGGTGGCGGCGTACGACTACGACGACAGCGGGCAGTTGCTCTCGGCCGACTACGACTACCAGGCCGACGAGAGCTACACGTACGACGACAACGGCAACCGCATCGGCGGCGGGTCGGTCATCGGGGCGGGCAACCGGCTGATGTCGGACGAGACATACGACTACGAGTACGACGGTGAGGGCAACCGCATCCGCCGCGTCCACCGGGCCGGAGGCGAGGTCACCGAGTACGCGTGGGACCACCGCAACCGACTGACGGGCATCGTCCACACCGACGCCGCCGGCGCCGTCGTCAAGGAGATCGGCTACAGCTACGACGGGCTCGACCGCCGCATTCGGGCCTCCGTCGACCCCGACGGGGCCGGGCCCGCGCCGGCCGAGGTGGAGGCATTCGTCTACCACGGCAACCAGATCGCGCTGGTGTTCGACGGCGCCGGCGCGTTGACGCACCGGTACTTCCACGGCCCGGGCACCGACCAGGTGCTGGCCGAGGAGGATGGCGGGGGCCACGTGGTCTGGGCGCTGTCGGACCCGCTCGGGACGGTTCGCGATCTGGTGGACGCGGCCGGCAATGTCGTCAACCACCTGACGTACGATGCCTTCGGGCAGGTCACCAGCCAGACCGACCCGTCCGTCAAGGCCCGCTTCGCCTACACCGGTCGGGAGCTCGACGCGCAGGCGGGTCTGTACTACTACCGCGCCCGCCACTACGACGCCGCAACAGGGCGGTTCCTCAGCGAGGACTCCTTCGGCTACGGTGCCGGCGCGACCAACAGCTACGCCTACGCCGGCAACGGCCCGACGTTCCTCGCCGACCCGAGCGGGCACAACTCGATCGTCGGCGGGGCCCTGGTCGCCTTGGGGTACATGCTCTACTCCGGCCGGGGTACGACCAAGGGATGGGTGGGCAACTACGTCGAAGTGCAGATGCGCGGCTTCAGCGACGCCGAGAGAAACTACGTCAAGGACACCGTCACGGGCGTCTACGACGTGATGTGGGACAACATGGGCGACCTCAACGTCATCCAGGAGGTCATCACGCCGATCCACTATTCCGGCAAGGTGACCGGTTCCTGCGTGGATTCGGCGAGGGACCGGGCCGAGCTGATCGCCAACTACCTGCCCGACGACCGCTGGGCGGTCGGCTCGTTCACCTACGCCGGCCACTCCCTCCACACGTTCAACGTCATCAGCTACAACGCCAAGGACGGCAAGACGTACTACTGGAAGGTGGACACGTACTTTCACTTCCGGCCGGAGTTCACCTACATGGGCACGATCCCGCCGACGGAATGGCGCAAGGAGCACTGGAAGTGGCGCTGGTACCAGACGCACGGGACGGAATGGATGAGCCCCAGCCAGGTCACGCGCACGCCCGACCAGATCATCAACGACATCCACAACCGGACCGTCGAGCAGCCCAAACTGACCGCCGAACAGAACAGAAAGCGGGAGCTGCAAAAGAGGTTCGGCTCGATGTTCGACTAGCTGTCGAGCCCGGCGAGGCGGGAGCCGGCGAAGGAATCCGTCGCCTCAAACCGCCGCTGCGCGCGAAGACGGGAGGACAGGGCACATGAGGAACACGACAATCGGCATCATCGCCTGGGCGGCCCTGGCCGCCGGTGCGGCCGCCGACCCGATCGTCCAGGTGTTCGTCCAACTCCAGGACGTTGCCATGACGCCGGGGCAGACGCGGTCGATCAGCGTCGTCGCCGAGGTGATCGATCCGAACTCGCCCACCGACGGGCTGTTCAGCTACGACGTCGACGTCAACTTCGTCGCCGGCACGACGCTGGCGGTCGACTCGGGGTCGATCTTCCAGCCGGACGCGGAGCATCCCAACAGCCTCGGCACACTGGGGCCGGCCGGGCTGCTCGGCAGCTACGCGACGTACTTCTACCAGCAGACGCTCGGCCTGGCCGGACCGCACGAACTGGTCAGCTTCACCGCCGAGGGGCTGGACTACGGGGCCGTCGATCTGACCGTCACGCCCGACACGTCCATCGGGGCCGACTTCACCTTGCAGGAGTCGTCGGCGCTGACGGTTGACTACACGACCGCGGCCGGGGTGTTGACCGTCACGATTCTCGCCGACGCCGACGCGGACTTCGACGTGGACTATGACGACTACATCGCCTTCCGTGCCGGGTTCGGCCTGACATCCGGGGCGAAGTGGCCGGACGGCGACACCGACGGCGACGGCGACACCGACGCGCTGGACTACCTGACGCTCAAACGGCAGTTCGACCAGTTCGTCACCCTCAGCGCAGCGCCCGTCCCCGAGCCGGCCAGCCTCGTGGTCCTTCTCGCCGGTGGCCTCGGCCTCGTCCTCCGCCGCGTGCGCACCTAGCCACTCCGCGCCGCCCGCGGCGGTGTCCGGCGTCGGAAGCATTGTTGACATCGGCGTTTACCTCTGCAAAACAGTGGCGTGGCGGCCTGCCGAATCGTAGGGTTACCTTGGAGTCCGATCTCTGCCCGGGGCTGGCGATCTGCGGTGAATGCCTTGACCGCCGTTAGAGGCGTGGCTGGCTCTTGAGGGCTGAGAGCATGTTATCGTCATCCCAGCAACTCCGCGACAGGCGCCGCGCCGGCGCGACGCTCATCGTGGCTCTGATGGTCCTGTGCATCCTCGCCGTGCTCGGCGTGTCGTTCGCCGTCTCGGTAGACCGGGGCTTGCGAAAGAGCACGAACCACCGGCTGGTGGTGGCGGCCGAGATGGCGGCCGAAAGCGGCACGGCGTACTTCGCTCACGTGCTCCAGTCCGCCGAGATCACCGACGTCTCATCGGGCCAGGCCATCCTGGACTCGCTGGCGACGGCCCTGGACGGGCAGTTGAGCGGCTCGTTGACCCTCCAGGGGCAGGCGGTCGCGTATGACGGCTCGACGGTCACCGTGCCCGCGATCGGCCTCGGAGACGGGAGGAGCTTCACCACCGAGATCACGGGCGGAGACGGTCAGGCGATGCGGCTGACGGTGGTCGGCCGCGCCCCCTCCGCAGACGCGCCCGGCGGGGCCGTCGAGCGCTCGGTCAACGTCGAGCTCGAGTTGGCCGCCGAGACCGCGTTCGAGTACGGCATCTTCGCCAAGGGCCCGATCAACATCGGCATGAACTTCGACTACACGGGGGCCAACGACCCGGCCGAGGCGTCGCTGTTCTCCGCGGCGGGGGGCATCGCGATCGCCGTTGACAGCGGCGAGATCGACGGCGACGTCATCACCTACGAGCCGGGCGCGACGGTGATCATGGGCGCGAACGTCGGCGGGAGAATCTACGTCTCCGACAGCCTGCCCGAGCCGGAGGTCGACGGCTCGGTTTTCGAGCCGTTCGCCACGAACATCGTGGACGCGGGCACGGACACATCCGGCGGGACGTTCACCAACATCAGGGTCCGGGCGAGCACGGATCCTTTCTTCGGCCCGGTGACGATCCTGGGCGTGATGTACATCGAGGCCCCCAACGTCGTGACGTTCAAGAACAACGCCGAGATCACCGGCGTGGTCGTCTCCGAAGACCCGGGCCTCGGCGCGTCGCTGGACCATCACCGCGTCTACTTCAAGAACAACCTCACCGTCCGGGGCCTGGACGAACTGCCGAACACGCCGGATTTCGCCACGCTGCGGACCATGGGCGGCTCGGCCTTCCTGCTGCCGGGCTTCGCCCTGGAGTTCAAGAACAACTTCACGTCGATCAGCGGCACGGTCGCGGCCCAGCAGATCGTGGCCAAGAACAACCTGAGCGGGACGGTCTACGGCAGCATCATCTCGCTCGGCAGCGGCGGGCTGACATTCAAGAACGACTCGTCGATCACGATCGACCGCTCGAAGTACCCCGACCCGGCGCCGGGACTGATCCCGGGCCAGCCGCGTACGCTGATCCTACAGCCGGCGTCCTACCTGGAGGACTGACCGCCCGCCGCGGCCGGCGCGGCGACGGCCGCCGTCCTCGATGACGGCGAAGCCGACGCGCGGGGCGGTTCGGGGATCCGCCGCCTTCAGTTGACGGACTCATCCGGGGGCCGTTCGGCGTCGGGCAGTTCCCCCGCCTGCCGGAGGATCTCCGCCTTCAGCCTTCGCAGCTCCGCACGGGCTTCATCCAGCTCCTTCTGGGCTCGCGCCTTGGTGATCGGGATGAAGTCGGGGTGGTCCAGGGCTGCCTCCGGCCGCTCGAGCAATAAGTACGCGAAGTGCATGTCGCTGCTAGCCTTGCCGAAGGCAATCAGCGCAGCCTCGCAGACGCCGCGCTCCCTCATGAGCCGCTCGAGGAAGGGCACGCCCACCGAGGCGTCGAACTGCGGGTCGAGGAAGAGGTCGAGCTGCGCGCCCAGATCGCCCTCGAGGTCGCGCAGAGGCTTCTCCGCCGCGTGGATCTGCTCGATCCAGTCGCCGAGGCGTCTGCTGCTGCTGGACCGTGCCGCGCGGAAGCTCTCACGCTGGAAGTCGGCCACCGGGTTGGGGCCCTTCGAGACGTTGAGGCCCAGATGGATCATCGCGTTGAGCTCGTCCGGCGAGATGGCGTAGGCGCCCGATGCCACCAACGCCTCCCAATCTGTCGGGAGGGCCCGTTCAGCAAGGTAGTAGCCCCTGATCGCGCCGACGAGGCGCGCGTGGTAGGCGGCGCGAAACGCCCGCCGGGCCTGTCGGTTCGTCTCGGCCCGCCAGAGCCACACAACCGCGCCGCCCGCAGCGAGCAGAATCGCGGCGACCACGACGGCCAGTCTGGTGCGGGTCCTCATGCCGTCTCCCGGCAGATGTCGGCGGCCCGTGGGGCTGCCGCCCCTACGCACCGTCGTCTTCGGATCGCTCGTCGCCGGCCTGCTTGCCCCGCCCGCCGCCGGCCTTGCGAAACACCACCATCGCCCCGAAGATAACCACGAGGAGGGCGGCGAGGACGGCGACGTAGCGGAAGGTGATCGAGGCGGCCTCGCGGTGGGCCTGCTCGACGGCGGCCTTGTCCTCGCCGGCCGACAGCTCGTTCACCTTGGCCTGGTCCACGCGGCCGTCCACGACCACCTTCGCGGCCACGGTCGGCGGCAGGTTCTGTCGTGTGTGCTCGTCGTGCAGCCAACCCATTCCGGGCACGGTGACGTAGGCGACGAACAGCCCGGCGGCGGCGCCCTGGATGGCCAGCAGCAGCGCCCCGCCCTTGGGGAACCGCTCGGCCGTGACGGCCAGCATGGTCGGCCAGAAGTAGCAGACGCCCACTCCGAAGACGGTCGCCGCCAGGAACAGCGTCAGCTTGTCCGTCGCGGCACTGACCGCGAGCAGACCCAGCCCGCTCAGCACGCTGGAGCCGATCAGCATGCCCATCGACGGGATCCGCTTGGCGACGGGCCCGCCGAAGAGGCGGACGACGAACATCAGCCCCGAGGTGTAGACCAGCATCAGCACGCCGCGGATGCCGACGATGTCCTTGATGAACACGCCGACCCAGCGGTTGGGGCCCAGCTCGACCGAGGCGGTCAGCAGCATGCAGAACACCAGCAGCAGGAACATCGGGCGAAGCGCCTCGCGGAACATCGCGCCCGTCGAGACGCCCGCCTTGACCCGCTCGGTCTGCGGGAACTTTTGGCCGAAGATCAGCACCGCGTAGAGCGCGACGGGCACGAAGCCGCACGCCATCTTGATCTGCCAGCCGTGCTCCCGAAGCGCCGCCGGCATGCCCGACAGGCCCAGCGCCGCGCCGAGCCCGTACGCCACCAGACCCCCGATCATGATCCCGCCCGGCCACCATGCGTGCAGCATCGTGAACACCTGCGTCTTCTTCTCCGGATACAGCGTGGCGGCCAGCGGGTTGATCACCGCCTGGACGAGCCCGCCGGCAACGGCCAGGAACAGCCACCCGACCGCCAGCGACCAGAAGTCCTGGGCGAAGATGACCAGGGACAGCCCGACGGCGTGGGCGAGGAAGGCCAGCCAGAAGGCCCGGGCGATCCCGACGAAGTCCAGCAGCGCCCCGCCGGCGAACAGGATGATCGTCCCGCCGATGGCGCCCCAGGAGACGGCCTCGCCGGCGCGGGCCTTGGTCAGCCCGAAGGCGGTCTCGAAGTCCCCCATGATGTCCGTGCAGATCGAGAACGCCATGGCGTTGGCCACGAGGGCGGCACAACTGGCGATGAAGAGCCTTCGGCGATTGTCCATGACCTACCCTCGAAAAGAGGCGGCGGCGTCGGGGCTCGAAAGGTGGGCGTGAGTCTACCGGAGCACGGCGCGGCGTGCAACGTTGCTCGCCGATTACGGAACAGGCAGAGGGCTCCGCGGCGAGGGGCGAGCTACTCGCGCCGCGCGAACAGATCGCGGGGGCGGAGGCGCATCAGGGACCAGATGGCGGGCAGGGCGGCGAGCAGGGCGGCGGCGATGACGGTCAGCGTGCCCCACGCGGCCACGTCGGCGGCCAGGCGGGGGGTGTATTCGATGCCCACCAGGCGGCGATGGAAGTCGCGCTCGATCATCGCCAGCTGCACCCCCAGCGCCGTGCCGGCCACGCAGCCGACCAGGGCCACCATCACGGCCTGCCCGGCCACCAGGCGCCCGAGCAGGCCCCGCTGGGCGCCGACGGCACGCAGGACGCCGAACTCGAACCGCCTCGAGGCGACCTCGGCGACGATCAGGTTGGCCACGCCCAGGCAGGCGAGGAAAAGGCTGCCCAACGCCAGCGCGCTGGCGACGGTCATGATCCTCCCCAGCGACCGCTTGACGCGGCGGAGGATCTTGCGGCTCGTGCCGACCACGCTGCCGGGGGCGGCGGCGCGCAACTCGTCGACGGCCTGGCGGTCGGTGACGTCCTCGCGGAGCGTGAGCAGCACGAGGTTGACCGCGCCCGTGCCGAAGTGGCGCTTCGCGTCCTCGCGCGTGCCGAAGACGCTGCTGACCGAGGCGTCGGCGAACCGGCGCCGGATCCGGAAGACGTGCGTGGCGATCTCCAGGCCCTTCGAGGCGATCACGCCGACGACCTCGAACTCGACCGGCCCGCCGACGGTGTCCAGCCTCAACGTCGCGCCGACGCCGACGCCTTTGGCGACGGACCACTCGCGCGTGACCAGCACGGCCCGCCCGGCGGCCATGCGCCGCAGCGCCGTCGCCGGGTCTCCCTCTTGCCAGTCCAGGTCCGTCATGCGGAAGAAGGCCGCCATGTCGGTGGCCACGAACAGCGTGTTCGGCGGCGAGATGCTCTTGAGGCCGAAATGAACACCCAACGCCCGGACCGGGATCGTGGCCGTGGGGCAGGCCTGGGCGGTCGCGTTGGCGTCGCGGACGGCCCGCCACTGCTGTTCGCTGAGCGAGGGGAACCGGCGGACGAACGCGTCGGGCATCTTGATCGACTCGAACCAGCCGACCATCACGCTTCGCCCCTGCGTCCAGATCGCCACCAGCAGCGCCAGCGCCACCATCAGCGTCCCGCCCGTGAAGCCGTGGCGCATCGGCGTAGCCAGAAGCGACTGGCCCAGCAGCGCCCGCGGCAGCCGCAGCAGCCGGCCCACCGGCGGGGCGGCCAGCCGGGCGATCCACACCAGCAGCGGCACGCCGAGCAGGAAGTAGCCCACGAACGTCAGCGGCAGGCCCGCGTACGTCCAGAGCCACACCAGCCGCTCCCCGTCGACCGGCAGAGCCGTCATCGGCAGGTAGACCGCCGCCAGCACGAGCCCGGCGGCGGCGCACAGGACGACGTGGCGGCGCCTCGGCGGGCGGGCGCGGGCGGTCAGCGCCTCCAGCGGCCGGGCCGTCGCCGCCAGAAACGCCGGATACCCCGCCCCCAGCAGACCCGCCAGCAGGCTGCCCCCCACCGCGACGGCCACGCCACGCCAATTGGCCGCGAACCCGCCCGGCAGCATGTCCTGATACCACCGGTACAGCCCCCACGCCGCCAGCAGCCCCAGCGGCGTGCCGATCGCCGCGCCGAGCAGCGCGACGAACGACCCGCCCCCCAACTGGGCGGCCGCCAGTTGCGACCGGCTCGCGCCGATGCACCGGAGAATGGCCATCTCGCGCATCCGTTCCGTGACGGCCGTCGTCAGGCTCGTCAGGATCAGAAAGCCCGCCGACAGGGAGGCGAGCATCGTCAGCACGTGCAGAAACAAGTTCGCCATCCGCAGCCGCCGGTTGACGCCCGCCCGCGCCGACGTCGACGTCTGGAACGCCGCCCCGGCCGGCAGGCGGGACTGGTGCGACTCGACGAACGCCTCCACCTCGACTCCGTCGCGCAGCCGGATGTGAATCTCGTCGAGCCGGCCCACCTGGCCGATCAGCGCCCGCGCCTCTGCCAGCCGCACCACGGCCATCGCGCGCTGTAGCGCGCCCAGCTTCGGGCGATCGAAGATGCCCACGACGGTCAGCTCGTCGTATCCGTCGCGGCGAACGGCCTCCAGCACGTCGCCGACCTCCGCGCCGAGCCGGCGGCGAAGGTGGGGGTCCAGCACGATCTCGCCGTTGGCGCGGACGCCGCGGCCGGCGACGAAGTCTCGCGGCGTCAGTTGGGCGTCGATCTCCGGCTCGATGCCGGTCAGCAGGGCGGTGAACTCGCGGCCGGTGCGCCTCGAGCGAAGCGTCGCCCCGCCGTCGGCGCGCCCGGCGGCGAGGGCGACGTCGGGCCAGGATCGGACCTCGTCGAGCAGCGAGGCGGGCAGCGTGGCGTTGAATCGATGGCGGACGGACAGGTCGGCCAGGCCGGCGACCCGGCCGACGGCGTGGCCGACGGACCGGCCCAGCGTGCCGATGGCGGCGGCGACGCCGACGGTCAGCACCGTCGCCAGCGCCACGGCCAGCACGAGCAGGGCGGTCCGCCCGCGCCTACCGGCTAAGCTGTTGATAACGAGATGCCACAGCGCCCGCATCGAGCCCGTCCACTGAGAAGCTGCCCCGCATCTGTCCGTCACCCAGCACGTAGACCTTCGAGCAGTGCACCACCGCCGTCGGCTCGTGCGTGACCATCAGCACCGTGACGTCCTGCTGCTCGGCCAGGTCGTGAAGGAGCTGCCAGAACAACTCCGCGTTGGCCGAGTCGAGGTTGCCCGTCGGCTCGTCCGCCAGCAGCAGCCGCGGGCCGAACAGCAGCGCCCGCGCCGCGGCCACCCGCTGCTGCTCGCCGCCGCTCATCGCCTCCGGGCGATGGTCGGCGCGGTCCGACAGACCAAACCGCTCCAGCAGTTCGCGCGCCCGTTCGTCGGTCCACGATCTACTCCGGCCGTCGATCACGCCGGGCAGCGCGACGTTCTGCGCCGCCGTCAGCGTCGGGATCAGGTTCAGGTGCTGGAAGACGATGCCGATCTTCCGGCGGCGGAACTCCGTCAGCCGGCGTTCGCTCAAGGCCGTCACCTCCGCGCCGTCGACGAAGATCCTGCCGCGGTCGGCCCGGTCGAGCCCGGCGACCAGATGCAGCAGCGTGCTCTTGCCGCTTCCGGACGGCCCCATCACCGCAAAGAAGCCGGCCCCCTCGACCGCCAGGTCGACCCCGCGCAAAGCCGTCACGTCCTGCGCGCCGGAACGATACGTCTTGTGCACCTGCTCAATCCGAAGCATCGGCCCTCTCACTGCCAGGCCCGGGGCGGCCGGCCGACACGCGGAGCACGTTGCCGCCCACCCGCATCTCTGTCGCACGAAACGCAGCTTACCAGAACTCGCTGCCCGTCCGACAGCGATTAGTACGCGGCTGCCCTGCTGGAAGTCTGACGGAATGCGAATCTCACCAATGGCAGGAATGCGTGAAGGCTCACCTTTCCCATTCTTCCATACTCCGAGAAATACCTGCTTTGGGTTCGTTTGGTGCGATTTCTGTGCGATCCCTGTGTTCGTTGTGTGCGGTTCGTCTCTGTGGGCGGCCGATGATTGTGTCGATTCGCACAATCGCACGGACGGTGCGACACAATCCCCCCTTAGCATGCATGGACACCTCGAGGGCCGAGATGTCGCATCAAAATGAGTGGATTTTGCTTTTTTCGGGTCCTTCACCTAGCCAGAGAGGCGTTTGCCGAACCCCGCGACTGTGATAGAATCCCCGCAAAGGCTCCCGGAGCCGGACGATGTGGCCGCGCTGACGCGCGAAGAGGGGCTGCTCCAGACCTTGCCACCCGGATGGCCACGCTGTGGGGCACCCGCGTGAAGGAGATGGGCGATGGATCAAGCGCTGTTCGAGCAAGTCTGCGACGCACCGGGTGTGCCCGGGTTCGAGGACGCCGTCCAGCAGGTGGCGGCGGATGCCCTCCGTCCTTGCTGTGACGAAGTCCGCCGCGACCGGATGGGCAACGTCATCGCTCTGAGGAAGGCCACCCATCCTGCG
>Ga0180438_10002388_pt1 | contig 30791 bp, 36 predicted proteins | sample SS_ome_12_FD_132455 | JGI IMG/M metagenome (GOLD analysis project Ga0180438, IMG submission 132455) | Hypersaline lake sediment archaeal communities from the Salton Sea, California, USA - SS_3_D_2 metaG | ecosystem: Environmental > Aquatic > Non-marine Saline and Alkaline > Hypersaline >...
AGAATGCGCCCTCTGAGTGACAAGATAGGCTACTTACGGATTGAATATGGGATTTATGGTACAGCATACATCGATAATCGGATCTTGGGGGAGGAAGGTCGTTAGTATAAATCCTTATCCTGGTGCGATGAAGAGATTGAACGATGTCTGGAACACTGGATTCCAGACACAGCCATCGGGCTTTCAGCTTCACGATTCGACGATTCTTCAGACTAACAATCCGTTGTCTAGGTTGGAAGGATACAGAATGGATGTTGTAAAGGGTGTCCACACATGAGGTTGATGAAGTGGCAAATCTGGCTCGGGCTGGTTTTAATTCTCCTGTCCGTTTCTCTGTATCTCCTGCACTATGCCTTATTTCAAGACGCCCATCATATATGGATATTTCTCGTGGGGGATATCGCCTTCGTGCCCATTGAAGTTCTGCTGGTAACCTTGATCATACACCGGTTGTTGAGTGTCAGGGAAAAACGTTCACTACTGAATAAGTTAAACATGGTGATCGGAACGTTTTACAGTGAGGTGGGTACAGTGCTCTTGAAGAGGCTTTCGGCCTTCGATCCTCATTCACAGCAAATATCCAAAGACCTTATACCCACAACGGATTGGACGGATCGGGAATTCTCTCAGTTGCTTCAAAAATTGAAGGCGTATGAATATACCATCGATTACCGACGAGGTGATCTCAAGGGGTTGAAGGATTTTCTCTTCAAGAAGAGGCCCTTTCTGTTGAGCCTTCTGGAAAATCCCAACCTTCTGGAGCACGATTCATTCACGAATCTGCTCTGGGCCGTATTCCATCTTGCCGAGGAATTGACCCATCGTCACGATGTGAAAGGATTATGCGATTCGGACTACCAGCATCTATGCGGCGATATCAAACGCGTGTATGCTTTGCTGGTCTCCGAATGGATTGACTACATGAGTCATTTGAAAAAGGCGTATCCCTATCTTTTTTCGCTGGCCATGCGGACGAATCCCTTTGATCCCGACGCATCGCCAGAAATAAAATAGGGCGTATTACGGGAGTTCTCTATCCGAATAAGTATGACAATAAAATAAGGGGTGATTTAGGTACAAGGAGGCGAACGATCATGAAAAAAATGACGGAGAAGAACTTAAAGGATGCCTATGCAGGGGAGAGCCAGGCGAACATGAAATACTTGATTTTTGCCAATAAGGCAGACGATGAGGGAAAGCCCAACGTTGCCAGACTGTTTCGGGCCATTGCTTTTGCAGAACAAGTGCATGCGACGAACCATCTCAAGACCCTGGGTGATGTTGGAAGCAGTCTGGATAATCTTCAGACGGCCATCGATGGAGAGAACTTTGAGGTGGAGGAAATGTATCCGGCCTACGACGCCGTGGCCAAACTGCAGGATGAGAAGGGAGCGATTCGTTCCGTGCATTACGCCATCGAGGCCGAGAAAATTCATGCAGCCATGTTTACCGAGGTCAGGCAGGCCGTCAAAGAAGGCAAGGATGCCGATCTGGGCGATGTTTATATATGTCCTGTATGCGGATATACGGCGGAAGGTGAGGCCCCCAGTACATGCCCGATTTGCGGTGTGTCCAAGGCAAAGTTTGTCAAATTCTAGAACGGGGAGATTGAATCGTGTCGAAGGGATACCTTTCATCTCCTATCGTTCCAGAATTCAGTACGCTAGGAGAAACCAGAGATGCGGATGCTGGATACGAAAGCAGTCTATTGATGGTGGACATCCCTTCTAAAGACGTGAGAGAAGAAGCAGTATCCGTGATGGTTAACACTTGCACTATGTATCGATCGGGTCAATGAACTTTACGAGTTCGAGAAAGTCGGATAAAATGGATCGGATAAAAAAAAATAGAATGCTTCACCTGCTGGAAACGGCTCTGCAACGGGAAATCGATGCCTTTAACTACTACATGAAGGCTGGTTCAAAGGCGCACGACCCGGAGACAGAATCCGTGCTGATTCAATTGGCCGAGGAAGAGAGAAAACATCAGTATTTCCTGAACAGGGAGATTCAGAAAATAGATCATCTTCTATCCGAGGAGAAAGGGGATAGATTCATCGACACGGAAGATGTCCAATATCCCATTCCCGATTCCCCTGAATTCAAGCGACTACATTCCATCCGATCCGTCGAAATGGCTGCCGTATCTCTGCCCGTGGAGCTCTTGGGCGGGGATTATGTCGATACGCTGGTATTGGATCGTGCGGATCAGGAACCGGCCTTGGGCATCTTTCTGTACGATGTGATGGGACATGGCCTGGAGGCGACCCATATCAAGGCTCTGGGTAAACAGGCATTCGGCGAACTTCGAGAAGCGTGGTCGTCGGGAGATAAATCGGTCGATATGACGAGCCCGGGCCGGGTGATGGAGGAGTTGAATAGACGGGTTGCCGCCTACTGTCAGGAAACGGGACGCTTCATCACGTCCTTCTACGGCATCATCGATACAACCGCGAACACATTGATCTATACATCGGCCGGGCACGAGCCTCCGATCCTGATAAAAGAGAGCGGGGAATATATCCACTTGTCGGAGACCAATCTACTGCTGGGGGCGGCCAAGGATGTGACCTACACAGAGACCACGGTTTCTGTCGGGCGCGGAGATATCCTCATCCTCTTCTCCGATGGAATCACAGAGGCTACCAACCGAGGGGGAAAAATGTGGGAGCGCGACCGACTCCGGCAAACCGTGCAGAAGATGTCCAAAGCATCTTCCCGAGATATTATCGGTCATATTTTTAAAACGCTCAAGAGCTTTCTCAAGGGCCAACCCATCACCGATGAGTTTACCCTGGTGGTCATGAAGGTTGGCGTTGGGTGATGATCATCCAAAGAACGTGTAAGTATACATAGGGGTCAATCATGAAACGCATGTTTTCTGTTTTCATCATAATCCTTTTGGTGGGTTTCGCGGTTATAGACTGCACGGCTGCGTCGTTCAAGGTATACGGATACAGCACACGAAAACGCGGAGAGATCGAACTGGTGTACTTCAATAACTATTTCGCTCAGAGCGACCTGATGCAGTCCCATTTCGGCGAGTTGGTGGATCATGAAGGCCATCTCTCTCATTCGTTGGAGATCGAGTATGGTTTCACCAATCGATGGACAGTAGCCGCGTACCTGGATTTTGAGCAGCCCAAGGGAGAAGGAATCGAGTTTACCCGGTTTCGAAGTGTCTTTTTTCGTTACCGGTTTTTCGAAAAAGGAGACCGCTTCATCAACACGGCGATCTACCTGGAATACTACATTCCGAGAAAGAAATACAAGAACGAAGAAGAGCTGGAGATCAAGCTTATTCTGGAAAAAGAATTTAACCGGTTTAAAATCGTAATGAATCCGATTGTGGAAAAGGCCATGAGTGGCCCAGAAGTCGGAGAGGGTCTCAAATTCAACTACGAGTCGGGTTTGTACTGGAACATCTCACCCGACGTTCGTGCCGGAGTGGAATTCTTCGGAAAAATGGGGGAGCTGAGCGAATTCGGAGAAACGAGAGGAGATCGCCATTGGATTTTTCCGGCATTCAAGATTGAACTGCCCAAGCATATCGAATGGGATTTTGGAGCCGGTTTTGGCCTGACAGACAATAGCGATGACCTTGTCGTTAAAAATATCATCTCGATTGTTTTTTAAGCAGAGAGCGAACCCTGTTACTATCAACATAAGACGAAGAACACGGAGGATCCTATGACTGTATTTTTTTCTGGGGACGAAATCGTGAAATTAGCCGTCCAGACCGAAGAAACAGGTTATAAGTTCTACCAACTCGCTCAGGAACACGCGACGTCTCAAAAGCTTAAGGACCTTTTTCAGTACTTGGCAGAGGCTGAACTCAGACATAAGAAAACTTACCTGGGGCTCAGAGACGCCATCGATGAATCTCCCCAGGGCGTGCCCATCGATTGGAACGAATTGGGGCTGTACATCAAGGCCATGACCGATTCCAGTTTTTTCCTGGGAGCAGACAAGAGCATCAACGTGTCCGGTAAAGCAGCCGATGAAAAGGAAGCCGTAGAATTTGCCATCAAGTTTGAGAAGGATACGCTCCTTTTCTTCTACCAGATACTGGACATCGTGAAGACTAAAAACAAGTCCATCGTGGAGAATATCATACAGGAAGAGAAGGAACACATCAAGCAGCTTGCAGAAATAAGGCAGGGCATGTAAGGAATCACTCACATTTTATTACAAGAAAGGGAGGGTACAATGGATAAATGGATTTGTGATGTTTGCGGATATGTATACGATCCGGAGAAAGGAGATCCCGACAACGGTATCCAACCGGGGACGGCATTCGAAGACATTCCCGATGATTGGGTATGTCCTGAGTGTGGTGCAGGAAAGGATGAGTTTTCCAAGGCGTAGTCAACGATAAAACAAAACAACTATGGAAGGGAATCATTTTGCCAGCCGTTGAGATTAAACCCAACATTTTTTGGATCGGCGTGAACGACCGAACCACAGATCTCTTTGAGGGTTTGTGGCCTGTTACCGAGGAGGGAGTCTCCTACAACACGTATTTGATCGACGATGATAAAAAGGTGGTCATCGACCTGGTCAAGGCTCTAAAAACCGATGAATTCTTCGACCAGATCGATGAAATCATGCCTGTTTCAAGTCTCGACTATGTCATCCTTAACCACATGGAGCCGGACCACACGGGCGTGTTGCGCACGTTGAAACGTATTGCACCGGATGCAACCATCGTCGGCTCACCCAAGATGAAGCAGATGCTCGAGGCGTATTACGGCATCAGCAAGAACGTGAAAATCGTCGAGGACGGAGAGACGTTGTCCATCGGGAAGAGAACGCTCCAATTTTTTCACACCCCGTTTGTGCATTGGCCGGAGACGATGATGACGTACGAAACGTCCGACAGTATCCTTTTCGCCTGCGATGCTTTTGGTAGCTACGGGGCTCTGCGCGGAGCGATTTTTGACGATGCGTGCAAGGATCCGGATTTCTATCAGAGAGAGGCGCTCCGGTATTATGCCAATATTGTATCCAAGTTCAGCGGGCCCGTACTCCGTGCCATCGAAAAATTAACCGATGTCGACGTCAAGATCATCGCGCCCTCTCACGGTCTGGTATGGCGAAAAAATCCCACCCGCATCGTCGAGTTGTATAAGACATGGGCGGAGTATGCCGAGAGCGGCGGCGAACCCGGTATCACGATGATCTATGGCTCGATGTACGGCAACACGGAGGAGATGATGAATGCCGTGGCCCAGGGAATGTCGTGCACGGGGATCGATCTGGACATATTCGATGTGTCCCGGACGCATGTCAGCTACATCCTGCCGTCCCTGTGGGCGAAAAGTGGTGTCATGATCGGAGCGCCCACGTACGAGGGCAAGTTGTTTCCTCCCATGACACAGGTGCTTCAGATGGCTGCGCTCAAACGGGTGACGAACAAAAAGGCCGCGTATTTTGGCAGTTTCGGCTGGAGCGGCGGCGCTTTGAAGCAGCTAAATACCTTCATAGAACCCATCAAATGGGAATTGTCTTCGTCCATGGAGTTTCATGGAGGGATTACCAAGGAGCGTTTGAAACAAGGAGAAACCTTCGGCAGAGCATTCGCTGAAACGGTTCTTGCAGTATGAATTGCGGTTACCTTTGAAAAAGGAGGCTAACGATGTTGAGTAAAAAGATGACGAATGCATTGAATGAGCAGATCAATAAAGAGATGTATTCGGCATACCTGTATTTGGCCATGTCGGCCTACAGCGATAAAAAGGGGCTCAAAGGTTTTGCCAACTGGTTTTACGTGCAGTACCAGGAGGAGATGGAACACGCCATGCGCATTTACTATTATATCCAGGAACAGGGTGAACAAGTAATGCTCAAGGCTATTGAGAAGCCACCTGCAGAATTCGGCACGCCCCTGGAAACATTCCAGAAAACCCTGGAGCATGAAAAATTCGTCACAAAAAGCATTCACGATCTGGTCGATCTTGCGGTTCAGGAAAAGGATCATGCCAGTCAGATTTTTCTTCAATGGTTCGTATCCGAGCAAGTGGAAGAAGAGGGCAATGCCAATGATATCATCGATAAGCTGAATCTGGTGGGAAAGCAAGGCAATGGTTTGTTCATGATTGATAAGGAGCTGGGAGCAAGGGTATTCACGTCCGAACTCACATCCGAAGGCGAATAACGAGCCCGGTGAACACGAACTAAAACGGAGAATTCATTATGGCGAAGCTGGATGAGGGCCAGAAGGCCCCCCCTTTCTGTCTGCCCGATGCCGATGAGAACGAGGTTTGTCTGAAGGATTTCTCGGGAACGTGGGTTGTTCTCTACTTTTATCCCAAGGACAACACATCGGGATGTACGTTGGAGGCCATCGATTTTTCCAATGCCATCCAGGCGTTCAACGATGCAGGAGCCGAAGTTGTGGGCATCAGTCCCGATTCGCCCCAAAGCCATTGTAATTTTCGGGACAAACACAATCTGAAGGTCAGGCTTCTCAGTGATGCGAAACACGAGGTGCTGGAAACATACGGGGTTTGGGTGTTAAAGAAAATGTACGGCCGCCAGTACCATGGCGTAGAGCGGAGTACGTTTATTGTCCGTCCCGATGGGACCATCGGTCACGTTTGGAGGAAAGTCAAGGTACCGGGGCATATCGATGCAGTCAAGGATAAGCTGCTGGAACTTCAGGCAGGCTAAGATACGGAGATGACGTCTCATATACTCACGGCTCTCCTATTAACCACGGGTGCCGGGCTGGCAACCACCGTGGGAAGCATCATCGGATTGGCGGTACGGAAACCTGGCAAGACATTCATGGGATTCACACTGGGCTTTTCGGCTGGGGTGATGATCCTGGTCTCGTTCAGCGAACTGCTCCCAGCCAGTATCAGAACCCTGGGATTTTTATCCGCCCATATGGGGTTTTTCATCGGCATGATCAGTTATTTTCTCATCGATTATCTGGTGCCCCACGCCTATATGGGTCAACACGATTATTCGGAAGAACGGTCAAAGGAAGGATTAATGCGTACGGGTTTGATGGTGGCATTGGGTATAGGGATACACAATTTCCCCGAGGGAATGGCTACTTTCACGGGGGCGTTGGAGGATGTGCATGTGGGCGTTGCCATCGCCACCGCCATTGCCGTGCATAACATCCCGGAGGGATTGGCCGTTTCCGCCCCTGTTTATGCGGCCACAGGGAGCCGAAAGAAGGCCTTTCTCTGGTCATTCCTGTCGGGATTGAGTGAACCCGTGGGAGCGGGTGTGGCGTACGTGATTCTTCTGCCGTTTTTAACACCCCGTTTGTTGGGATGGGTGTTGGCTGCAGTGGCCGGAATCATGGTGGCCATTTCCCTGGATGAACTCGTTCCGGTGGCCAAGTCGTATGGGCATGAGCATGTTCCCATTTTAGGTGTTATTGCCGGCATGTTCATCATGGCGTTAAGTCTCTGGTTGTTGCTCTAACACGATGCGTGCCGGAAGGAAAGGAGAGTACGATGACAAATGACAGGAGACATTTTATGCGACAAATGGGTCTGGGACTGGGCGGTTTGCTGGTGGCTGATGGTTTTTCTCATGCATCTTCCACACCCACGTCGATACTGTCTGAGGGTGTAGAGAATCATGTGCTTCCAGAGCTTCCGTATGCCTACAATGCTCTGGAGCCTGTTATTGATGAGCAGACATTACGATTGCATCATGACAAGCATCATGCGGGATACGTAAAAGGATTGATTCAGGCCGAAGAAAAGCTGGCGGAAGCCAGGGTGGCCGGTGATTATACTTTAATTAAGCACTGGGAGCGTGAGGTGGCTTTTCACGGTTCGGGGCATATTCTTCATTCGATATACTGGACAAATTTATCCCCGAACGCGGGAGGAAATCCATCCGGTGCCTTGGCCCGAGCTATAGACCGTGCGTTCGGTGACCTAGACAAGTTCAAGCAGCACATGATGGCCGCCACAAAGTCGGTGGAGGGTAGCGGGTGGGGCGTACTGGCGTATCAGCCGATATTTGAGAAACTGGTTATTCTCCAGGCCGAGAAGCATCAGGATTTAACGCAATGGGGTGCCATTCCCTTACTGGTCATCGATGTATGGGAGCATGCATACTACTTAAAGTATCAGAATCGCAGAGCCGAATACGTGACCAATGTATTCAAGATCATCAACTGGGAGGATGTGACCACCCGCTTTGAACATATGATGACGTGAATCATTTTTCAATAGATTGGAGGTAAACATGGGACGATTCGGAGATCATATTCAGGAGGCCGATTGGAAGGCCGAGAAACACGTTCCTGTGATTGAATGTACGGATGAAGTCAAAGCCGGGGAGATCATGGAAATCAATGTGAGTATCGGCAAGGAGATTGCTCATCCCAATACAACAGAGCATCATATCCGATGGATCTCGTTGTATTTTCATCCCCACGGTGAGAAATTCAATTATCACGTGGGCCAATTTGAATTTAACGCTCATGGTGAGTCTACGGCAGGTGCCAACGAGGGGCCCGTGTATACCCATCATGCGGTGACCGCCTTCGTGAAGATCGCCAAGACGGGCACGCTTCATGCTGTGTCCTTCTGCAACATTCATGGGCTCTGGGAATCCTCAAAAGAAATAAAGGTTGTCTAATCGGCGATTTCACGGATTGATAATATGGGTTTGCTGGGTGCTCATATGTCTATCAGCGGCGGCGTGGAAAAATCTATTTCTCGCGGTCACGATCTGGGTTGTGAAACCATTCAGATTTTCAGCAAGAATCAGCGACAATGGAAATCACCGAACCTCTCCGATGGTGCAGCCGAACGATTTCGACAAGCACGACAGAAATTGAGTATAAAAAATGTGGCCATCCATGATTCGTATCTCATTAACCTGGCGCATCCCGATCCTGAGCAGCTGCAGAAATCCCGTGACGCGTTTTTCGATGAAATGGAGAGGGCGGAGAAACTGGGTGTGGAGTTCTTGATTTTTCATCCGGGCTCTCATATGAACACCAGCGAAGAGAATGGTATCCGGCGTATTGCAGGCAGCTTAAACGATGTCCTTGCCCGGTTTCCTGACTCCAGAGTTCAACTTTTGCTGGAGACCACATCTGGCAGCGGGCATCATCTGGGGTGTCGTTTTGAGCAGCTGGCCGCCATCCTATCCCGAGTCCACAAGAAAGATCGTGTGGGTGTGTGTTTCGATACGGCCCATGTATTTGCTGCTGGTTACGATATAAGAGATGAAAGGGCGTATGAAGACACAATGGATCAGTTTCAACGAACCATCGGACTGGGTCGATTACAGGCGTTCCATTTGAATGATTCCAAGAACGATCTCGGCAGCCGGGTCGATCGGCATGAGAATATCGGGATGGGCTTCTTAGGTGAGTTGCCCTTTCGATGCCTGGTCAACGATTCACGATTCCGGAACGTACCCATGATTCTCGAAACACCCGAGGGAGAAAAGTACTATAAAAAGAACTTAACTTTACTCAAATCATTCATGGCCTAAAGGAGCAAACGTATGGAGATCGATGACTTCAAGAAGACGGTTCAATTTGCTTTAGAGAAGGAAAAAGAAGCCGTTGAATTTTACAAGCGGTGCAGTGAGCTGACCACACGGTCGGGCATGCAGAACGCCTTTCTAGAAATGGCCGAAGAAGAGCAGAAACACGTTCGGATGCTGGAAAATTTCAAACCGGAACACGTGGAGAAAGTCAAGCTGAAAGAGATCGCAGACCTGAAGATCAGCGATTATTTGGTGGATATGGAGTTCGATCCCGGTATGAGTTACAAGGATCTTTTGATACTGGCCATGAAACGGGAAGAGAAAGCGCATGCCCTCTACACGGGATTGGCTCAAGAAGGGGGAGATCCTGCTGTGGTGAAACTCTTCCAAATACTGGCTCAAGAGGAACAGAAGCATAAACTCCGGCTGGAAAAGGAGTATGACGAGATAGCGCTCATGTGGAATTGATGGGATACGTAAATCGAAGTATTAAAAGTAAGGAGTTCGAATCGATGGAAGAAAAATACGCAGGGAGCGAAGTGCTTCAGATGGCGGTCGAGCTGGAGATAAAAGGCAAGGCGTTTTATGACGGCGTTGTTGGAGCGGTGAAGGATGAAAAGGTGCGTACAATATTTCAGTTCCTGGCCGATGAGGAGGTTCGCCACGAGAAGGTCTTCAAGGAAATGCTGGCGGAATTGGAACCTGTATCCAGATCCAGTCCGTATGATGACACGGAATTGGTGCTTTATTTTCGATCTCTGATCGATAGGAAGATATTCCCGGATGAGCATGAGGGGATTTCGATGAAAAAGGAGCTTTCCAACCCGGCGGCGGCCATCCGAATTGCCTTGAGTCTGGAGAAAGACGCGGTCCTCTTCTTCCATGAGTTGCTTCCGGTCACTCATCAGAAAGATCACGCTGCCGTTCAGCGCATCATTGAGGAAGAGAGGGATCACATCCGTCGAATCCTGAAGCTCAAATCGGAATTGAACGTGTAAGGCTGGAGGATAAGAAAATGAATATCGATGTCTCTTCATTAAGCACAGAACAGGCATTGAGAATGGCTTTAAAGTCTGAGTTGGAATCCGAGGCGGTTTACAAGAAGCTAAAAAAAATGGTGAAAAACTTTGTCATCAAGGACAAGCTTCAGTTTTTGATCAATGAAGAGAAGAAACATCAAAAAATAGTCGAGGAGCTATTTCGGAAGTTATTCCCAGAGCAGAAACTGTCGCCCCAGGATAAATCTCTTTTGCCCAAGCTTTCTATTTCCTTGAAAGAAGAAAACTCCGTTACCGATCTCCTGGAGTTGGCCATGGAAGCCGAGAAAATGTATGAAGAATTTTATGATTTATTATCGGAAGAGGTGGAAGAGCGGGGTGTACAGGAAATACTCAAATATCTGTCCAGCATGGAACACGGGCATTATGCGCTGTTAAAAGGGGAGTACGATCTCTGCATGCAGGATGAGATGTACTATGAACGGGAGGATTTTCAGTTCGATATGGTACACATCGGGCCATAATCGATCCATGGCATAGATAGAGTATGATTCGAACGGTATCGGCGTTATATTTCCATGTACTTTATCATTCCGGAACTTTTATCCAGAGCCCGGAGTGTAACGACGACATGTTCAGATTCGATGGTACATTAAGGTAGGATCAAAATATGGAAGATAGTAAAGTCTATTTGGATAATGCGGCGACCACTCGCACGGACCCTGAAGTCGTGAGAGCCATGATGCCGTATTTTACGGATATTTACGCAGTGGCCTCATCGCAGTTCAGTCACACGCCGGGTATTCAGGCAAGGGAGGCCCTGGACAATGCCCGGGAAATAATCGCAAAACGACTAAACGCCTCCCCGGAGGAGATCGTTTTCACGTCGGGTGGCACCGAAGCGAACAATCTGGCGCTTAAAGGCACGGCCCGAGCGTTTCGGGGAAAGAAAAACCATGTGATATGCTCAAAAGTCGAGCATAACACGGTTCTCCATACGTGCCAATGGTTAGAACAGGAAGGGTATGAGATCACCTGGCTGGATGTGGACGGAGAAGGATTCATCGATCTCGATCAGCTACAGAACAGCATCAACGACCAAACGTTCCTGGTGAGCGTTCAACACGGAAACCATGAAGTCGGCACAATACAGGCCATCGAGAAAATCGGGACAATTTGTAAAGAGAAGGGCGTGCTGTACCATACCGACGCCGCTCAGAGCTTCACGCAGCTGGAATTGGATGTAAACGCCGTCAACGCGGATCTCGTGACCCTCTCATCACACAAGATTCACGGCCCCAAGGGTGTGGGAGCGCTGTATGTCCGAAAGGATACGCCCCTGGTTAAAATTTTCCACGGTGGGTACAGCGAGTTCGACATACGTCCGGGTACGGAGAACGTGTCGGGTGCTGTGGGCTTTGGAAAGGCGGTTGAACTGGCAATCCCGGAGCACGTGGATTTTATTCGGTCTCTTCAGAAAGCTTTGATGGAAGGGTTGAGTAGTCGAATAGAAGGTGTTACCGTAAACGGCCCCCGGGATCTCGACCGGCGGCTTCCCTGGAACGTAAACGTGTCTTTCGACCTGATCGAAGGCGAGTCTGTAGTCCTCCATCTCGACATGAAAGGGATTTCCGTCATTACCGGCTCGGCCTGTTTTTCCCGCTCCTTGGAACCCAGCTACGTGATGATGGCCATGGGTTTTACCCACGAGCGCGCTCACGGGTCGATTCGATTTACGATGAGCCGGTTCAACGCCATGAAAGAGATCGACTATGTGATCGAAAGTTGCAAGGATGTCGTGGAAGCATTGCGAAAAATCAGTCCCTTAAAGAGTAAGGAGTAGAATACCCATGTCATTCCCTTATACGAAAAAAGTGTTGGAGCATTTTCGCCATCCTCATAATGTGGGGAAATTGGCAAATCCCGATGCTGTGGCAACGGAAGGCAGTCCGGCCTGCGGCGATATGGTGAAGCTTTATCTTAAGGTCGATCCCAAGACCAAGGTCATCGACGACATTAAGTTTGAGTCGTACGGATGTGCGTCGAACATTGCTACAGGGTCGATCATCACCGATCTGGCCATCGGCAAGACGCTGGAAGATGCCAAGAAACTCAGTTGGAAGTCGGCTGCCGAAGCGTTAGGAGGGCTTCCTCCCGTGAAGGTGCATTGTGCGGTGCTGGCCGTGGATGCTCTTCGTACGGCCATCGAAAACTACGAACATCAGCACGGCCTGCTCAAGGATAAAGTGCCCACGGATGAAAAAATCGTCCTAAAACGTCTGTCCAGGGTTATCAATCCCCTGGCTGGTCTGGACGTGGTGAAGACGAAGCTGGTTCAGGATGTGGAAGTGAAGGACGGTATCGTGACGGTCTACGTGGAATTGCCGCCGATGCATCAATTCTCCAACAATGTGAAGCATGAGATCATCGAGCGCATCGAGCCCCTGTGGGATGTGAAAAAGGTAAAAATAATTTTTCGGGGTGATTGAATGAACGCGTCCATCGAATCCGATGTCACCGTGGACGTCATCGGAGAAACGTGTCCCATCCCACTGGTGGAGATGCGCAAGGCTGTGATGAAAGCCCAGAAGGGCCAAATCATCGAGGTAAAAGGAACCCATGGCGCATCCCAGAAAGAGATACCCATGGCCGTCCGATCCCTCGGACTGGAGCTTTTGAACGAAGAGACGGACGATTCGGGCGTGTGGCACATTTTTATCAAGAAATAGGCTGATTCCATGAAAAAAGCGACGATGGTCGTTCACAGTGGCGATCTGGACAAGCTGATGAGTGCACTCATCATCGGAAACGGTTTTTTGTCCATGGGCGGTGAGGTAACGTTGTATTTCACGTTCTGGGGGCTCCAGCGACTCATCCGGGGGAAACTCTCCAAGGCGCCGCTTTCGAAGATGAACTTGCTGGGATTGGGCGCCTGGTTGATGAAGAAGAAGATGAAAAAAGCACGTGTGGCCAGTCCCGAAAAGTTGATGAGTGACTTTAGGGAACTGGGCGGGTGGATTATCGCCTGTGAGATGACGATGGAGGTGATGGGTATATCGAAGGATCGGCTGGATGAGACACTGATCGATGAATACGGTGCCGTAGGAATGTACGTGAACGAAACGATGCAGAGTCAATTGACGCTGTTCATATGAATGATGCTTTTGTTCTAAGCGTCCCAATTCACCAGGTCTCCATCGATTTTACCCGTCCCTGATAGCGGCTGTTTATAAATCCAATGTATCGAATAGAGCGAAACGAGGAATTTTATACAAGGTTATCCGTCGTTTAATAAGATCGGTTCACGAGAGAATAGAAAACATGACAAATCCTGATTCAATACATCTTTCAAGGAGGTGATTATGTCCCAGGATGTCCCCAAGGTCGGTGATAAAGCACCGGATTTTGAACTGCCTGCGGTCGGAGATAAACGGATCAAACTCAGCGATTTTTACGGTAAGAAGCATGTCATCCTTTCGTTCCATCCGCTGGCTTGGACAGGCGTATGCGCGGAGCAGATGAAGGACCTTCAGAAAAACATTCAGACACTCATCGATAAAGATACCGTGGCCCTGGGCATCAGTGTCGACAGCGTTCCCACGAAGAAAGCCTGGGCCGAATCCCTGGGTGTAACGCAGGTGGAGTTCCTCTCGGATTTCCATCCAAAAGGAGCCGTGGCCTCCATGTACGGCATCTACATCGATGAAAAGGGAATCGGTGGGAGAGCCGTGTTTGTCGTCGATAAGCAAGGCATCGTACGTTTTGCCAAGGTGTATCCCATCCAGCAAAAGCCCGATCTATCGGAGATTATTCCCATCCTGGACATGAATATTTGAACGTATTCATCGAACTGGAAAACATGTATCATTTTACGATAGAAATGTCAAAAAACATACATAAACCTACGTGTCATGTCGTCTGCTATTCAGCATGTAACGCTATGAATCCCCAGAACGAATCCCGGATAATCATCGTAGCCTCCTTGAATCATGCTGCGGACAGAATCGGAAAGGGATACATTGCATGATACCGGTTCATGACTTGATCCTGAAACGGCGTAGCGGGCGCATATTCGACCCGGATCGTCCCTTGGAGAATGATAAACTTCTGAGTCTGCTAGAAGCTGCCCGTTGGGCACCGTCGTGTTCCAACAATCAGCCCTGGCGATTCATCGTTTCCAGGGGCGAATCCCTGGATAGCGTGAAGGAGTGTCTTTCCCGGGGAAACAGTTGGGCAAGACGTGCGCCGGTCATCTTGACGATTGCCTCCAAACCCGACCTCGATTGCCAGATCACGGGACGGGATTATTATCCTCTGGGCATCGGACTGGCGATAGAGAATATACTCCTTCAGGGAATCCATCTGGGTCTTGTCGTACATCCCATCGCCGGATTTAAAGAACGCAGGCTGAAAGAAACACTGCATATTCCCGATGAGTACCGAGTGTATGCGCTGGTCATCGTGGGCTATCCGGGGTCACCGGAAGGACTCGATGAATTGGTTCTGCAAAAAGAAAAGATATCTCGTGAGCGCAAACCGTTGGAAGAGATTGTTTTCTGGGAAAAGTGGAAAGACGGGTAATTGTTATTTTTGTGATTCAATCACGCAATGAATTGGTAAAACATGTGAATATCATCTTAAACGAGGAGGAACAGATCATGAAAGACAACAAGATGTCCCGGAGACATTTTGTGAAGAAAGCTGCCGCGGGCTCGGCCGCACTGGGCGTGGGCATGGTGGGAACGTCTCGGGCGGAAGATAGAAAATTCGAGGGTAAGATGCCGGCAGAGGAAGTCGTCGAGCTGTTGAATCAAGACATCACGGGCGAGATCGATGCGATCCTGACCTATATGCGAAACGCATTCGTCTCCGAGCATTGTGCGCCCAGTTGTGAGATGGAAGAGATCGGAAAGGATGAAATGCGGCATGTGGAATGGCTGTCTGTCTTGGTAACGGATTTCGGCGGCATTCCTACGATGGTTCATCACGAGCTTTCGTTCGGCGGACATACAACAGCAGATTTTTTGAAACGGGCCATCCAACTGGAAAAAGGCGCCATCGCCCAGTACAAAGATCACATTCAGAAGATCGACCACGAAGAAGTCGTGGAATACCTAAAGGTCATCCTCTGGGAGGAGGAGAAGCATCTGGAAGAGTTTACGGAACTGGCGAAGGAATTGAACGAGGAAGATTGACCTCTTGTCAGTAACTCCACATCATCTTTGGTGATTTGTTCGGATTTAAATAACAATAAAATCAATTTTTTTATTGTCCTTGATACCGATAATTTGTATTATAGGATGATTCAAGACGAACGATAATCCGAACGGGTCCATTTTGTGTTGTCCATGATCGATTGAAGTATTTACATCATGACTCGATAATTGTGTAGGATGTGCCCATGCCAATCACGTTTCAGAAGCAGCCTATCATGCGCAAGGTGGTGCTTTGTTTGATCCCGGCACTCGTCGCTTCGATATTCTTTTTTGGGTGGGTTAGCTTAACGATTGTCATTCTTTCCGTCTCTACTTGTGTGATCACGGAATGGTTGTTCGTACGCGGCCGGGACGGAAAGATCTCGGAGGCTGTTTTCGTAACAGGAATGCTGTTTGGCCTGATTCTACCCCCGACAATCCCGCTGTATATGGTTGTGCTGGGTGGAGTGTTCGCCATCACCTTCGGCAAGATGGCCTTTGGCGGATTCGGTGCCAATATATTCAATCCGGCCATGGTCGGCCGGGCATTCGTCTACATCACGTTTCCCATTCACATGACGGCCCGCTGGATACCGGCGGCAAATTTCAGCGACTTCCCGGCTGGATTCGCTGCGTGGCGTTTCATGCCAGCAGCCAGCAGCTTGTCGGCCATCACGACGGCCACGCCTTCCCATGCGTACCGTGCGGGTGCAGCCACATTGCCGTTGCTTTGGCAGCTTCTTCTGGGAAATATCAACGGTACATTCCAAAAGCTGGGAGAGATGGCGTATATCGGAGGCGGTTCGCTGGGCGAGACATCGGCTTTACTTCTGATGATGGGCGGTCTCTATTTAGTTATTAAAAAAATCGCCAAATGGAGACTCGTGGTCAGTTTTTTTACGATGTATGCTCTCGTTCAGATCATCCTCCATGCACTGGTGCCGCAATTGGTACCGGGACTCGTGTACGGCATGCTGTCGGGCGGTGCCGTTCTGGGTGGATTCTTCATGGTCACAGACCCGGTCTCTGCGCCCAAGACACAGGGCGCTCAGTGGATGTACGGTTCCCTCATCGCCATCCTGACGAATATCATCCGGTCGTTTTCCTTGTTTGCCGGCGGGCTGATGTTCTCCATTCTTCTGGGAAACATGTTCGCTTCTCTGATGGATCGTGGCGTGAAAGCCTATCAGGCCAGGGGGAAGAACGCATGAGAAAGAATGGCTTGTTTACTGTATTTTTCATGATACTGATCACGGTCGTTTTTATTTCGACGTTAGCCTACATTCATGAAGTGTCCAAAGACAGGATTACGGAGAATCAGCAAATACAGCGGATTCGTTCTGTACTCTACGCCTGCGATATACTTCCCCATGGAATCGACGAGAAAGACCTGCCCTCTACGAGCCAGACGGATGATATCCCCTGGGATGATGAAGCCATCTTGCCGATGGTGCAGAGCCGAACGCGGATCGTCGGCCTTCCCGTCACACCCGAACAACGGCGTCTCCTGAAGAACAGCTTTTTATCCGTGCGGGATTCGGTTGATATCGTCGTTCTTCTCGACACAGACGGACACATCGAAGGATACGGATTCGACCTGAAGGGGAAAGGACTCTGGGGCACCATCTCCGCGTTTGCCGTGATAAGTGCTGACCTGGAACGCATGGTCGGCATCGATTTCACGGAACAAGTGGAAACGCCCGGACTTGGGGCCAGGATCACGGAATCCGGGTTCAAGTACTATTTCCGGGGACTCACTCTCAAGGGATCCGTCGATTCACGGACGGATCGGCCTCCGGTTGTGATGGTGGCCCGGAAGGAGCGTAGCAATCTGGAGGATCCCACCAACAGTGTACAGGCTATCACGGGAGCCACACAGACGTGCAACGGGGTGCTCAACATGATCAACACAGACCTTGCGTTTTATATCGATGTACTCCGACAGAATAAGTCGTATTTAGAAACGTTCAATCGATAAGGGATGGTCATGGCAGTCAAAGCGCTGGACATCGTGAAAGACGATCTTTGGAAAAACAATCCGGTAACGGTTCAGATACTGGGTATTTGTTCGACGTTGGCCGTGACGAATATCTTTCTCAACACTCTGATCATGGGATTGGGCCTGACATTCGTAACGGCGTTTTCCGCCCTCACGATTTCACTCATCCGGAGCATCATTCCTCCCCGCGTGCGGATGATGGTCTACACGCTGGTCATATCCAGTTTTGTGGTTATCGTCGATATATCGCTGAAAGCATACGTGCCCAACATCAGTAAGGCCCTGGGGCCCTACGTGGGGCTCATCATCACCAACTGCATCATCATGGGCCGGATGGAGGCGTTTGCATCCAACAACCCGCCGGGCTTGGCCTTCCTGGACGGCATCGTGTCCGGTATCGGATACGCCTGGGTCTTGCTCGTCATCGCCTTTTTCCGGGAGCTTCTGGGATTTGGCACGATCCTGGGCCTTCCGGTCATGGATCCCCTGATGCAAGGATTGGGCATTGCCGATGGATGGACTCAGTGGGCGTTCATGATCATGGCGCCGGGCGGATTTTTCATGCTGGCCTTGTTCATCTGGGCATCCAATTCCATGACCCTGGGAAAAGCGGCCCACGGAAAAAGTTAGGAGAGGAGTGGGATGGAGAGTTTATCCCCCTGGGTGATCTTTTTTGCTGCCATTTTTACGGGAAACATCCTGTTGACCTATTTTTTGGGGATGTGTTCGTTCCTGTCCGTATCCAAGCAGATTAAGACGGCTCTGGGTCTCGGATTGGCAGTCACGTTCGTCCTAACCATCACCTCGGCGCTGAATTACATCGTGTACCACCAGATTCTGGAGCCGTTGGGCATCGTATACCTTCGATACATCGTGTTCATCGTCGTTATTGCTGCCACGGTTCAACTTCTGGAAATGTTCATCGAACGCTACTCTGAACCCCTCACCATCAACCTGGGCATCTTTTTGCCCCTGATCACGGTGAACTGTGCCATTCTCGGGGTTTCTCTCTTCATGGTCATTCGGAAATACACGTTTATCCAGAGTGTACTCTTTGGTGCGGGAAGTGGCTTGGGATGGCTGCTTGCCATCCTGGCCATGGCGGGCATACGGGAACGGCTGAACGAGCAGAAAATACCTCCGGCTCTAAGGGGCCCTGGTATTGCACTCATCATCACGGGTATCATGGCCATGGCGTTCGTCGGATTTTCTGGCATCGTCCAGATTCAATAAACGACAGTGATCTATGCTGAATCATATCATCTTCACGGTTGCCGTTCTGGGAGGGATTAACGGGCTTTTAGCTCTCCTCCTGGTCATTGCAGAACGGTTTTTTGCCAACTACGGGGAATGCACCATAACCATCAATGAGAAGAGGGAACTCCGGGTTTCCGGGGGCTCCTCCCTTCTGGTCGCCCTGAAGACCGACAAAATTTTCCTGCCGTCGGCGTGCGGGGGACGCGGAACGTGCGCCTACTGCAAGTGTCGGATTACCGAGGGCGGCGGGCCCGTCCTGCCCACAGAGGAATCTCTCCTCTCGGAAGATGAGATCGCCGATAACGTACGTCTGGCCTGCCAGGTGAAGGTGAAGTCCGACCTGGCCATTCGACTGCCCGAGGAACTTTTCCAGATTCAAGAATTCAAAGCGCGAGTCGCTGGTCTGGAGGATTTGACCTACGATATCAAGCTGGTGAAGCTACGACTGGTCGATCCGACCGATATTCAGTTCACACCGGGGCAGTATGTCCAGTTGCAGAACAAGCCCTACGCGAAGGCGAAAGAGACCGTGTCCAGAGCCTATTCCATCGCATCATCCGCCATAGACACCAAGAACATCGACTTGATGATTCGACTGGTGCCCGAGGGTATGGTCACGACGTGGGTACATCATCATCTGAAGCAAGACGAAGAGGTCGTGTTTACCGGCCCGATGGGAGATTTCCGGCTGCATGAAGGCGACGCCGAGATCATCATGATAGCCGGCGGTTCGGGTCTGGCCCCCATGGTATCCATTCTGGATGAGCTGGCACGGAACAAGAGCCAACGGAAGATCACGTTTTTTTTCGGTGCGGTCTCGAAAAAAGACCTCTTTTATGTGGATGAGATGAAGCAATTCCAGGAGAAGATACCGAAGTTTACGTTCGTACCCGCGCTCTCTCAACCCGATCCCGAGGATAACTGGAAGGGTCAAACCGGTTTGATCACGATACCCGTGGAGAACCATATCAAGAAAATCGATACCGCTAAGTCCCAGGCTTACCTGTGCGGCAGCCCCGGCATGATCAACGCATGCATCAAAGTATTGTCCAGCAACGGGATTACGAAAGAGCGTATCTTCTACGATCCTTTTGCGTAATTTGGCTATTCCTCTGTGGGGAAGTCCATGAAACAAACGCCGGAAGAAGCGAGAATACGACGGAACTTTGAGACTGGAATCCTGTCCAAAGACGGATTCCTGGGCAGCGACGAACGTCATATCCATGACATCATTCAAGAAGATTTACAAACCCTCTCCCGATTGGGAGTCTATCCAGATGAGATAGCCCAGCGCTTGAAGCATTTCATCGATGAGGGTAAGAAAGGTCTGGAAGGGAAAATCGATCTGGGGGCGTTCACCGTACAGATTCGATGGGATAGGGGCATGATCCCATGTCCTTTCGGAGAACCGGGACTGCATCCAAAAATACATGCAAGACTCTTTCATAAAACAAAACAAAGGGAGATTCGTTACACTCAGCTGGGTGTCCATCTCATCCGGAAACATGGATTCTTCGGGGGAAAGGGAAGCGTTTTTCGACTGGAACCCGCCGAATTGGTTACGTTTTTGGGAATCGATACGACGAAATAAAAAAAACGGTTGCACAATACCGAGTGAAACTTTATTTTACATGTGTTGTGATGATGTATGTCCGAAAAATGGAATGGGAGGGATTGGCCATGAGGTTACGTTGGGTCATTTTGTTTTTTTCTATCTGGGTTTCCACGGCTGTGGCGCAGGATACGATAAGTGGGACGTATTCTTATACGTATGGCGATAAAGAGAGCCTGGTCGAGGCCCGTCAGACATGCAAGGATCTAGCATTACGGGAAGCCATCGAATCCTATTATATTTTTGTGGAATCTTCCACGGATGTCGAAAATTTTCAACTGAAAGAGGATATCATCAAATCGCTTACTGCCGGGTACGTGAAGAACGTCCAAATCGTCGATCAGACCGAGGAGGGCAGGACGATTACCATGACCGTCGAGGCAACGGTGAGTCCCGACGAGGTGAAGTCACTGGTGGAAAAGTTGGTCATGGGGCAGCAAGAGGAAGAGGTTTCGGCATCGACGGAATCAGACGTATCCGAATCCAGCGGGGATGAATCGGCCTCGCCGTTTTTGGCGGATTTGGCCGAGTATGAAAAACGTTTGAAACTCACAGAAAGAGCGTGGGAACAACGGAAGTACGATGTTGCTTTGAACCAGTTGAACGAAATACAGCCACTTTTGGATCGGCATAAGCCCTCCAGTGAAAATCCATTCCAATGGTGGGTGTATCAGTGCGTTACCGGTCGTACGACCGTGCTGAAGAATCTTATCCATGTAGAGAATCTCGAATCAGAGGGTAAGAATGTCCGGGCGCGTGCTGCCAGAAGGCTTTTACTCAATAATGCCGGAGAATTGAAGAAGCATGTACAAAGCTTGGAGAAGCTTTCTCCTCTCACCGATAAACAGAAAGTGATGCGTAAAGCGGTTGTCACACGTTGCTCTGATACCCTGAATCTAGTTCAGAAAGAAATGCAGCCCATCGGAAGAAAATGATTTTTTTCATCCGGTCCATTCATACGATCGGACGAACACCCGCTCCAATAGAATTATAGCACTATTTAAAACAATGAGCAACAGTCGTAAGGCACGGTTATTTCTATTTTTTTGTTGGATCCTAGCCGGCCGGCTTCAATCCCAGCAGATGTTATCCGATGCATGGATCAAGCAGTATAAAGCTGTCATGGATGGTGTGGCAAAAAGCTGGGTTCAGAAGGATTACGCCAAGGCTCTGGACGGTTTAAACTCAGCGAGATCGCTGCTTTCGTACAACATGCCTTTTCCAACCGATATTTATGCGTGGCGAATGGTTCGAGCCTTGAAGACGTACACGCTGGTGATGACACGTTTGATCGAAGTCGATCTCTATATTCAGCGCAAGGACTCGGAACGGGTCATCCAGCTGTCTACGCAGGCTCAAGAATGGGCGAATACCCTGAACGAGCAGGGGGAAGACTGGAACCGGGTGTTCACGCAAAATCAAGATGAGATTTTCCTACGCGTTGAGTGGCTTGACCGATTTAATAAGTCCATCGACAGAGCCCGCAAACTCTATAATCGTATTCAACAGCATCAGAAGTAAAATAGGTCGATACATGATGATAGCACCAGAGAATATCAAATCCAAAGCCCGTCGCCGTATAGACCGGCGTTCGTTTTTGCACAGAGCGGCTCAATCCGTGGCCGCTGGCTTATGCATGCCTGTTTTTTTCGGTGACCACTTTCGGTGGCCTACTCGGTACGGCGATACTCAAACGACGAAAAGCACGTTCGTCCCTGAATACCGCCTGCTGGGCCGGACGAGTCTCGAACTGTCGACGGTCGGTTATGGGGCCATGCGGACACGCGATCCGGCCATTATTCACAGAGCCATTGATCTGGGCGTGAACTACATCGATACGGCCCACTCCTACATGGACGGGTATAACGAAGTCGTCGTGGGTAAGGTGCTGAAGTCCAGACGAAAAGAGACGTATGTGGCGACAAAAGTGCACATCGGCAGTGCCGATAGGATGATGGCCTCAGTAGAGGCCAGCTTAAAGTCATTGAATACCGATTATGTGGACATCATCCAGCTGCACGACCTGAAGAGCGTGAGTCAACTCCGGGATGAGGGGGCCTTGGGAGTACTTCAAAAAGTGAAGGAGGAGGGGAAAGCCCGGTTCGTCGGTTTTACCACCCATCGGAATCAGATAGAACTCCTGCGGGCAGCCGCCCAGATGGATGTTTACGATATGATCCTGGTGGCCTACAATTTTAAATCACCCGATGAACTGGGTTCCGTCATTCATCATACGGCCGATGCCGGTATCGGCATCGTGGCCATGAAAACCCAGGCCGGAGGGTATAAGAGCCACCGGATGGGAAACGCAAGTCCCCATCAGGCTGCCCTGAGATGGGTTCTCCAAAGTCCTGGCGTTACGGCGGCGATTCCCAGCATGGTTACCCACGCCCAGCTGGAGGAAGATATTCGAGCCATGGGTACGCGCATGGGGTGGATGGACCGCAAGACGCTCCACCGATACGGACAGGCTATCGATCCCCAGTTCTGCCGTATGTGCGATGCATGCCGCGGAGGATGCCCCCAGGATGTGGATGTTTTTAATGTGAATCGCGCGTTGATGTATGCCGATGGATACCGCGATGCGAAGCTGGCGATGGACACCTATCGTCAAATTTCCCGGTCAAGGAAACCCGATGCGTGCCTGGTATGCCGGCAATGTCTTGTCCGATGCCGATATGGACTGAACGTTCACGAGAAAATGAAGAGAGCTGCTGCGATTTTTACATGAGGAGGAAACATGTCCCCGAAATTATCACTGTTTGGATTTGCGATGCTTATCTGTGTGTCTGCTTGCGAGAAATCCCAGACGGGATTGGACCGGCTTTTTCCGGGACCGGGTTTCGAGAAAGGATGGAGCTGGGACGGTATGCCCACTCATTATACGCCCGATAATCTGTATGAATACATCGACGGGGAAGCCGAGCTCTACTTGACGTATGGATTTCGAGAATTAGCTACGCAGACCTATTTTTGGGGAAGTGCAGACGACACGTCTTTCGTTGTGGATATCTATGATATGGGAAGTCCTCTGAACGGTTTTGGTCTCTTTTCCAACTACCGTCAGCCGGGATATCACTACGAAAGCATCGGTACTGAAGCCATCGTTTCCGACTACGGTCTACGATTTTTCCAAGGACGTTACGTGGTCGAGATCAAAACCGGGAACATATCCGACCGGCTGAACAAAGCCGTGCGTACAGTGGCGGAAAGGATATCAGAACGAATACCGGACCCGCCCGATCTTCCTTCATCATTAAACCTACTGCCTGCCGAGGAGCAAATCGATAAGACGCTCCGATACATATCCAAAGAAATGCTGAATCAGGGATTTTTACCAGGGGGACTGGAGGCCAAGTACCTTACGGGAGAAGAAGAGATCGCCGGATTTGTCGTCCTCTTTGATAGTCCCGAAGAAGCGAAAATCGGACTGAACCGGTTGAGAACGTTCTATCAAGATATGAATGCCTCTTTTGTGGCATCGCCCGATGTAATCGGAGAGGGATTCGCTGTCCGGTCGTCCTACCACGGATACGTCCTGGTTTCGCAGACCGGAAGGTACCTGGCTGGTGTCCAGGATTTATCTTCACCCGAGAAGGGACGATCCCTGTTATCCCGGATTGTGGGCGGATTACCCCAGGAATAGATGGTCATTTCCACCGTTCGGCATACCATAAAACCATCTATAACCGATGAACGAGTGAAGGGTTCATATGGATCAGGAATTCAAGGCAGATTTGAATCGGCTTTTCCGATCACAACGATTCGGAGTCCTGGCCACGCTGATGGGCGACCAGCCCCATCTGAGCCTCGTCGCTTTTGCGTCGACCGATGATTTGAAAACCATTGTATTTGCCACATCGATGCAATCCAAGAAGTATGCCCATATCATGGATACTCCCAAAATAGCCATGATGATCGACAATCAAAGCAATCGTTCGTCAGATATTCAACAGGCCATTGCCGTGACCGCTTATGGAGAAGCCCAGGCCATCGGAGATCGGCAGGAAAAAGATCGTTATCAAAAACTCTACACGGAGAAGCACCCCTATCTTTCCGAGTTTGTGCGTTCTCCTGAATCCACTTTGATTCGCATGTCTGTGGCGCGTTATCAACGTGTCAGCCAGTTCCAGCATATTCACGTGGTTGATTTGTGAGCCAGCAGTCTATCGGTTTACGTTATCGTATCGAGTCTCTAAATTCGGATCCCTCCACTTCTGCCGGTTGGGCGAATCCATGAGCACTGGTCTTTTATTATTCATATCGAAGATGTTGTCCGAGCCATTGATTTTTTACTGGAACGTGAAGAGGCCGAGGACGTCTATAATCTCACGTCGCCATGCCCTATTCAAAATAAGAACTTCAGTCGTGCGGTCGGCGAGGTGTTGCATCGTCCTTCGTGGTTCCGTGTGTCGGGGTTTCTGGTTCGTTTGTTATTCGGTGAAATGGGTGACGTTTTACTCCTTTCCGGACAAAGGGCGTTGCCCGTTCGTTTGACGGAGATCGGATTTGAGTTTCTATATTCCGATATTCCATCGGCCCTCCAACAGATCATCCGAAGGACTGAATAATCGTGATGGCTTCGGTGTTTAATATCATGAAACCGAGTTGTTTATCGTCCGATATACATGAAGTGATATGATAATATATAAATCCGTTCTATCATGAAAAGGAGGTGATTTTGTGGACATGGAGTACTGGATGCTCTGGTTGGCTCTGGCTGCGATTTGCATTGTTGGAGAGATGTTCACGGCCGGATTTTTCCTGTTGTGGTTTGGTATTGGTGCGGCTGTGGCCTGCGTGCTGGCCGTTGTAGGCATGAGTACCGGTTGGCAGTGGGCAAGCTTTATCGTGATTTCGGGTGTGCTGTTTCTTGTTTCCCGGAAATTTTCAGAAAAACTCACCAAGAAACAACCTCCCGGAATCGGTGCTGATCGAAACATCGGGAAACAGGGTGTCGTGCTGGAGGAGATCAATAATGAAAATAGCACCGGACGCTTACGATTGGAGAGGGAGGAATGGCGGGCGGAGAGCGAGAATGACGAGGTAATACCGAGTGGAGAAAAAGTTATTGTGGTCCGTTTGGACGGAACCCATCTTATCGTCAAACGAGTCGAGAAAGGAGACTGATATGTTTGCGTTCATCTTAGTAGCAATCGTTCTTTTTATCATAATGGCCAAGGGATTAAAAATCGTCAGGCCCTGGGAAAAAGGACTGGTCGAACGGCTGGGCAAGTACCAGCGGACAGCGGATAGTGGGTTGACACTCATCGTTCCTTTCTTGGAGAGAATCCACAAAGTCGACATGCGGGAGCAGGTTGTCGATGTGCCCCCTCAGGGCGTTATTACCAAGGACAATGTGGTTGTCGAAGTCGATGCCGTGGTATACTATGAGGTTACGGATCCCGTGAAAGTCACTTATAATGTGGCTAATTTTTACGCGGCCGCCACAAAATTGGCCCAGACCAATTTAAGGAATCTGGTGGGTGATATGGCCCTGGATGAGTCGCTGACGTCACGGGATACCATAAACGCGCAATTGCGGCAGATTCTGGACGATGCCACGGACAAATGGGGTACCAAGGTCGGCCGGGTCGAACTCCAGAAGATCGAACCACCCTCCGATGTAACAGAAGCCATGCACCGCCAGATGAAAGCCGAGCGGGAGAGGCGGGCCATGATTCTGGAGGCCGAAGGTGCAAAGAAGTCGGCTGTATTAAAGGCGGAGGGTCAGGCCGAAGCCATTAAAAAAGTTGCCGATGCTCATAAATACGAGAAGGTGGCGATAGCCCAGGGTGAGGCCGAAGCCATCGAGACGGTCTATAATGCCATCCACGCGGGCAATCCAACCAACGACCTGATTGCCATCAAATACTTGGAATCACTCCAGAAAATCGCCGATGGTCAGGCCACCAAAGTCTTTCTTCCATATGAAGCATCTGGCGTTCTGGGAAGTATCGCCGGGATCAGTGAACTGTTGAAGGAAAAAATTGAAGGAGACAAACCAAAAACGTAATTTTACATCGAATACACCGAGAAACCGGTTGATTATTTTATACATTTTTTTTATTATTAAACCATCGCGTCGATTTATTCGTGAAGGTGATGGGGATCTTTCCGGCCTTCTTATCCGTTGAATCCAACACGATATTCAGGAAAGTTAAGGGGGAGGATCTCTGTCACCTCCATTTGTTTAAGGAGGGATATATATGGGCGGTTTTTTCGGTGTTGTATCCAAGGAAGATTCCATTCGGGATTTATTCTTCGGTACCGATTATCATTCGCATCTTGGAACGAGACGGGGTGGCATGGCCGTACGGAATGCCGATGAATTCCTTCGATACATTCATGATATCACGACTTCACAGTTCCGTTCTAAATTCGAAAACGACCTCGTGCGTATGGAAGGCAACAAAGGCATTGGTGTGATCAGTGATTACGAGGATCAGCCGCTGATCGTGGGTTCGCATCTGGGTGTTTATGCCATCGTTACCGTGGGTGTTGTTAAGAACATCGACACATTGATGAAACAAGCATTCACCAAAAGGGGCATTCATTTTTCTGAGATGAGCGGAGGAGAGGTCAATCCCACGGAAGTCGTGGCAACCCTGATCAATCAGGAGAAAACGTACGAAGAGGGTATACAGAATGCCCAGGAAAAAATAGAAGGCTCTTGCTCGCTGTTGTTACTCACGGACAAGGGAATATACGCCGCTCGCGATAGACTGGGGAGAACACCTGTGGTGATCGGAGAAAAAACCGGTGCCTACGCAATCACCATGGAAACGTCTGCCTTCCCCAATCTGGAATTTACCGAAAAGAAGTATCTGGGACCCGGTGAAATCGTCTTCATATCCGAGGATGGTGTCGAGCAGAAGCAACCTCCGTCAGAACGCATGCAGATATGTTCGTTCCTCTGGATTTATTATGGATATCCCTCATCGAATTATGAGGGTATCAACGTGGAAGTCGTCCGGAATCGGTGCGGCGCCATGCTCGCCAGAAATGATACGATACGACCCGATATCGTAGCGGGCATCCCCGATTCCGGTGTCGGACATGCCATCGGATACGCTACCGAAGCTGGGATTCCCTACCGCAGGCCGTTCGTGAAATACACGCCGACCTGGCCCAGAAGCTTCATGCCCCAGGATCAGGAGATTCGGAATCTGGTGGCGATGATGAAGCTCATCCCAATCAAAGAGATCATAAACGACGTCAGGCTTTTATTCTGCGAAGATTCTATCGTTCGAGGCACCCAACTCAAGGATACCATCAGCCGGCTGTACGAGTACGGAGCCAAAGAAGTACATATGCGGCCTTCTTGCCCCCCGTTGGTTCACAGTTGTAAATTCTTGAATTTTTCGCGGTCCCGGTCTGCGCTGGACCTGGCGGCTCGCAAAGCCATCCATGAGCTGGAAGGAACGAGCGACAAGTATCTCGACGAATACGCGGATAACACATCGGATAAATACGCAAGCATGGTAAAACAGATCGAGAAGCGGTTAAATCTAACGACACTCCAATACCAGACTCTGGACAATATGGTGGATGCCATTGGATTACCCAAGGAACGTCTCTGTACCTATTGTTGGGACGGCAGCGAAGGTTAAAGTCCTCCCATGTCTCATCCACAACACCTGAAAATAATCACGGAAATACTATGATAGCACTCCGGTTCTCTTTTCTTGCGATTATTGCCATTATTATATTTTGCGTTTGCACGGAATGTTCTCGTCATCCTGTCCGGGTCGGATACGTTATCGTGGGCGAGGACATGACCGACGAGGATCGGGCTGTCCTGGAATGGCTGGAAGACCACGGTGGAATTCTTCCTCGGAGAGTACGTATCGTAGATGAGAGCATGGGCAGGGGCGACACTGATGTGTACTGGATTCATTTGCCCGATTCATCTTCCTACGAACGGTGGATGATATCCGAAGAGAATCTTTCAGCGTTTGCCTCGCTTTTTCAGAATAAAGCGCGTTTTTTGCTGTCCGGTTATGCGGCCTTGCTTCCGTATGATGCGGGCATCGAATCTCAGAAACCCGAAAAACGTAGGATATCGATTCAGGACGATTGGCTCTTCGATCAGAAGGGATTGCAAAGCTGGCGGGGGCATCCCGTATTTTCCGGATTGTTCGGCGGTGCGTTCATCTGGGACGGATTCGAGGATCACCAGCTTCCTCTCATCGGTTACTTTAGACGCGTCTTTCCTGTTGAGGGGCAGGTCGTTGCCGTAGAGAAGTCGTATATCACCATACACGGCGACCATCGGCTGATGATGGAATACGATGACGGGAATGGGCACTTGCTCTCTGTCGGCGGATTCATCCATTTTAGCCGAAAGAATCGTCTCCAAGATAGATTGGAAATTTTTGTAGAAAATTGCCTGACTTATCTCAGCGAAAAAAAACACAAGACATCGGCGACGTATTGGAAGGCGTTCGACTATCGACCCAAGCCGTTTTCCATCCGGACCGAGGCGATTGTTCCTACCCGACAGGAGCAATGGTCTGATCCGCCGGACACGGAGCTGGTTTTCGTGAACGAAGATCCCAGAGAGGATTTCTACGACTTGGCGGGTCGCCGGGCCGTGGTCATGGGCAGGGACAAGGCGGGCATCGATGAAGTGTGGGTGCATCCGTTCCGGGTGCTCCGGGATTTTAAAGCTGGCATCGTAGCGGGTGATTCGATCCTCTGGCTCGAGGATATGAAGGCTCGAGTCGAGATTCGACCAGAATCCATCACGCGCACCTATCAATTTCCGTCGGGCCCTGTCATCGAAACTGTGTTCCCCTCTATAGAAAAGGGAGGCGCGGTCGTTCGTTATGTATCGAAGGGAGCCGAGAATCTACGATTGTTGATCCAGTTCCGGAGCGACCTTCGCTGGATGTGGCCGTACGATGAGGTTGCGCTGGGGGATGTCCAATTCGGGTATGACGATGGATTGCATGCACTCCATGTGAAGGATGAGACGAGTGACTTTTACTGTGTTTTTGGTGCCGATCATCCGCCGGACCAACATACCGAAGGGCCGTACGACGGTATGCAATGGCAGGGGAATACGTTCTCCGGTCAGGCCACAGATATGAATCAGGTCGTGCATGCAGCGCTTTTCTCCCTTTCCGAGGAAAACAATCACTCCCTCCATTTTGCCGTAGTGGGTACCGATCAAGGGAAAGAGGAAGCATTAACGCATTTTCGCGCTCTGCTTAATAATCCACTCAGCGAATATAAACAGACCATCGACCATTATCGCCGACTGTTGAATGCTTGCGTAACAATAGAGAGTCCTGATGAAGAATTCAACCGTTTGTGGAAGTGGGCTCTTGTAGGAACGGATCGTTTTTTTGTGCATACGCCTACGCTGGGCACGGCGCTGGTAGCCGGGTATGCCACGACAGACAAGGGCTGGGACGGCCGTCATACCATCAGCGGCCGGCCCGGGTATGGGTGGTATTTCGGGCGAGACGCGGCGTGGTCGGCATTTGCCGTGGACGATTACGGTGATTTCGAGCAGGTCAGAGAACAATTGGCATTTTTTCAAACATACCAGGATATCTCCGGTAAGATCTTCCACGAATTCTCGACGAGTGGCGTGATCCATTATGACGCTGCCGATGCCACGCCCCTCTACATCATTCTGGCGGCGCATTATCTGCGTGCCTCTGGGGATATCGGTTTTATTCGTGAAAGCTGGCCTTACCTGAAACGAGCCATGGATTTTCTCTATACGACCGACACGGACAAGGACGGACTCATCGAGAATACGAACGTCGGACACGGATGGGTGGAAGGAGGGAAGCTGTGGGGTGCACACACGACGTTCTATCTGGCCGGCCTGTGGGCCCGGTCGCTGATGGATATGGCCTACATCGCTCAGTGCCTGGGTAAGCGGGAGCTTGCCGAATCCTATATGCAGGATGCCGGGAGAGTCCAGAGCATGCTCAATACCGATTTCTGGAACGATGACGATCATTTTATCTACTACGGCAAGCTGAGGGACGGGTCGTACAATCCTGAAGAGACGATACTGCCCGCTGTGGTAATGTATTACGATCTTCTGGACGACGAGAAAGTCCTTCCCGTTCTCGATTCCTACGCTGGGAACGGGTTTACCTCCGATTGGGGCGTCCGTATTCTGAGTTCCGCGTCTCCTCTCTTCAATCCACGGGGATATCACTACGGTAGTGTATGGCCCCTGTACACGGGCTGGACGGCGTTGGCGGAATACACATACGGACGTTC
>Ga0180438_10002389_pt1 | contig 30783 bp, 51 predicted proteins | sample SS_ome_12_FD_132455 | JGI IMG/M metagenome (GOLD analysis project Ga0180438, IMG submission 132455) | Hypersaline lake sediment archaeal communities from the Salton Sea, California, USA - SS_3_D_2 metaG | ecosystem: Environmental > Aquatic > Non-marine Saline and Alkaline > Hypersaline >...
ACCACCCGCCTCCTTTTTGGCCCAGACTAGCCGGTTTTTTCGTCTGTCCTTGTAGCTGTGTAGTCTGTTTTTCTGTCGTAGGCTGCGTAGTTTGTTTCCGATCTCTTCTATGCGTGGTTTGCGGTGGCGTAGTGCGTCTTCTATTTCGATGGTGGTGGGTGGGTTGTGGAATCGCTGGATAACGTAGTTGTATATCACTGTCTCGTATTCGGTCATGGGTTTGGGTGTGTCGTCGGTTTCCTTCTCTATCGGGATAGAGTCACCCGTGAAAGTAGTCTGAGACAAGGCGTTACCTCCAGATTTTTACTTCTAGTTTATGAAGATTGAATGCTACTTCCTCAGCTATTGGTAGTGGATGGAACCCCGGAGCATGTTCCTTAGCAAAATCCATAATTTTAGAGAACTGTATTTCGTTTTCATGGTTGGGTTCACAGTATTCCTCTATTATTAATTGGGTTATTCGGCTTGCTTCTTTTATTCCCGGTTTAGAGTCCTTAAAGTGGCGTTCTCTACATTTAATAACGTCTTCAGGCGTTACTTCTCCCCAGACATAGGTTCTTGGTCTTGGGCCACCTAAAACCCCCGTACCGTTTCTTCTTGTTATTGTGCGTCCTTTCTTGATTATGCCTAGTTTACATAGTTTTTTTAGGATAACGTAAACGGTGGCTTCTGCTAACTCAAGGTCTTCTTCTATGAAATTAGCTGTTACCATGTTATGTTGTCTTACGTAAAAGGCTACTGCAAGAGCATTTGGATCGAATATTTTTTTGTATTTTCTAAAAAAAAGTTCTACACTTGAGGCTGAGCAGATTCCATAGTTATTATAACAATATAATAATAACTGATTTACCATTTCTTTATAATCTGGGAGGTTACTCAAAGTTTCTAGAGTAACCCCTTTGGAGGGCGCAGGGGTGGCGAGTCCCTGGCCCTCCTGCTCCCGCTTCTGGGTGTGGGCTACCGGATGCGGGTTCAGCGTGTTCCCTCCGAGGCGTTTGCTGGGTCTGAGACAGTGGCGGCCTCTGGAGGGGTCACGTTTTGGCGTGACTGTAATTCGCGCTGGTGTTTGTGGGTTCGGATCTCTTTTTCGATGTCCTGGGCGCGTTCTCGTAGTTCCTGTTCCATGTCTCTGAGCTGTGCGGCTGTGATCTCTAGGAGGTTGATGTATCTTAGCTCCCAGTCAGTCATGCGGTGTCCTCCTGGGGTGGGGCCGGGGCAGCTTGGCTTGGTTCTCTGGGGGAGAACGCTTCGCCGGAGTTAGGTATACATGCGGGCTGCCCCGGCCTTTTGCCTCCACCCGCAAGCGGTGTGGAGTATTCGATGTAGGTGAACGGCGGCGTGGTTGCGAAGTGTTTTACCATCTCCCAGCTAAAGGGCGGGTAGTCGGGTCTGCCGTCGCGGGCCATCTTATGGTGTTCTTCGAGTCGGTAGAGTATCTTGAGGGCTACGTGGGCCTTGTCTTTGCATAGGTAGCCGCTTCGTTCGCTGTAGAGTTGTGATAGGAGTTCGCGGAGGGCTTCGTTCACCACGTCAAGCTCTGAATAACGGTGCCGTTCCGGTTCAGCTAGGTCGTAATTGATTTTTGGTTCCTCAGCGATCTTATGATAACGTTGAGTAGTCACTTCACAGCCTCCAGGTATTCGACGAGGGTTTTCAGTTCGCTGCGTTCAGAGGGTGTCCAGAATCTCTGTATGAAGATGTCTACGAGTTCTCGGGTGCGGCTGCGGGCCTGCGCCGGGTCTATGACGTCATGGAACGGCGTCGTTTCCTGTAACTGCTTAGCCATTGGCGGGCACCTCCACGTTTTCAAGGATTAGGTCTTTGATGTAGCCTGCTGTGCTTTTTCCTTCGGCTTCTGCGGCTTCTTTAGCGATGTTGTAGACTTTTTTGTTTAGGGTGACGCTTGCTTGGCTTGGCTTAGGCATGTCCACCGTTACAGTAACCGTTATAGGTACTATTTAACAGTAACGGTTACAAACACCGTGATAGTTACAGTTATTTTAAACAATTTACTTTAATAGTCATAGTCACTAAATAGGTGAGACAATGCCTAAACCCGGTCAAGCCTCAGCCGACCACCCACGCGCACCCAGATAACGATGAAAATACCGCAGATAATTCAGCCGCGTAGCCTCAGCCTTCAAACTAAGCTCATTCAACCAATACTCATACGCCGACATCTAACCCCACACAGAAAAGGAAGAAGAGTAATAAAACTGCTTTGAAGGGTCAGTTAGAAGAGAAAAACGACGCATAAAGCAGGGTTAGTGATTAAGTTAACGAATTGGTTTTATAGTATAAATTTTTATGCCTACCTATGCGGTTCACTTGGAAATACTATGTTATTGCCTTTGTTCTCTGGGCTGTGCGTCATTATAGTGTGATCTTGTATTGCTATGGTCCTGGGGCTAAGTTTCAGCTTATCGGTGCCTATTTTGGTGATCTGTTTCTAGTCTGGGTTGTGTTTCACTTGTATAAATGGTACAAGGCGAGGGATAGGGTTGAGTGATAAGGATCGTTATACGACTTGGAAGGTTCCGGCTGGGTGGAACCGGATAATCGAGGCGTACCGTGAGAAACACGCGGAGGAGCTGGAGATCCGTATGGTTCGCAGTAACAGCGCGGCGGTGCTGTATATCTTGACTCAGGTCATGGAGGCCGAGGAGCTTTTAGATCCTCCGTCTGGTTCTGTAGATGGTTAGCATATCTAACTCGTTTTTCGTGGTTCGTGGGTGTACCAAGATCTCGACGGGTGTGTAATCGTCACCGCCGTAGAACTCTAGGACTTTGCGGTAATCGTCTATGTTGAACCTCCACCTTACGGCGGGGTCGTACCCCGCGATCTCTGTGGGCTGTGTCTGGGTGCGCTCACACATTAAGATCACTTCCGGCTTCTTGCTGTATATGTTCCGTATGGCCTCCTGCCAGAGCAGGATATGCTGGATCACGTTCTGCGTCACCATGAGATCGCCACGTTTGAAGCTCTCAGGGTCAAGCAGATCGCCCCGATAGAAGGTTCCTTCGGGATATTTTTCTAGGCAATAATCTACAGCATCCTGTGTGAAGTCGAAGCCAGTGTACCGGCTCCTATAATCTTCATAGGGTAGATGCTCGTAGATTAGTCCGGTTCCACAGCCGCAGTCTACCAGCGTATAGTCTGGGTTGTGTATCAGCACATCATTGATGTGCATTGTCATGTATTTTCGGTACTCAGGGATTACTCCGCGTCCTTGGAACGATGTCCAGAGGTTGTGCAGGTATTCCATGCGCCCGGTCCAGGGTGTCGTCATGTCTTATCACTTTCTTAAACTCAGTGATCATCTTCTCCGCGAAAATGTCCCACGTATAGCCTTCAGCCCATACGCGGGCACGGGTTCCCCATTCTTGGGCTGTTGGTTTATCGAGGCTGCGGATTGTCTCGATCCAAGCGTTCAGCCGGTGGGGTAGCTTGACCCCGTATAGGGGTATGTCCTCGGGGTAGGCCGCGTGGCTGCATATTACTGGTTTACCCGAGGCATAGGATTCTGGGAATATGTTGCTCACACCCTCAGCGTAGCTGGGGAGCAGCACCGCGTCCACCTTGCTATAGTATCTTGGCATGTCTCGGTGGTGGACGGGTCGATGATACTCAACGTTTCTGGGGAACTTTACGTCCATAATGTTCTTACCCACGACGAGGTAACGGGTGTCCGGTGTCTTCCTCATCAAGTCCAGCATGAAGCGGGTGCCCTTCTCTGGGCTGAGTCGCCCAAAGTATCCGAGGGTGAACCCGTCGCTTTCGCTTCGAGGCGTGAAGGATTCTGTATCGACCCCGAGGCCAATGGGTCTGCTTATCTGTTCCCTCGGTATGTCGTAGAGGCGCAGCAACTTATAGTAGTGGGTGTTGATTGGTACATGCCGGTCATACATCAGCATGGTACAGTCTGAGATATGGGCGAGGGCGATCTTCATAATGCCGTTCACGACATGTTTAAGCTCCAGCTTTGCGTTACCCCGCATACGGTGAACTCCGGGGACCCCCTTCTTATTTTTAAGTAGTATATGGACACACTGTTGATAGGCTCCCCCACTAAAACCGTAAACCAGATCCCCGTCCACACTCTTCAAGTCCTCAGTTATCTTATGCCGACGCCATATCTTCCGAGCTATGATGAGGCCCTGAAACGAGAAGAAGTGACGTACCGCCATCTCAGGCAGCCCACGGGGACGGCGTGCTTTGCCGTGGATAATTACTTCGACTTTGCCCGTGTTTTCCGGGGTGACGCCAGTGTTAGATACTATGGTGAAGCCCTCCACCCTGTCCGCGATGGGCTGTATCTGGTCCTTGTATCGTTCCCAGTAATATTCGTCGATGTAGTTGAAGGGCATTATGACACGCATATATCAATCCACTTCTCCCGTAGATGCTGGGCGACATTCATTTCTTCTATGGCTTTATCCAGTAACGTGGGGTCGCCAGATTTCTGGTACTCATAAAGGTTTATGAGGCTCTGCTGGAGTCTTATAGCACTCAAAATATTATCCTGGGTGAATGGGCTGGTCTTGGCAGCAGCTATATTCACCTTCTTAGTGAAGAAGAGCCCGATCAAGACGCAGACGGGGATAAACAACACCGTCCACACCAACACGATGGTCATGCTTAGCTTGAAGTTCAAGTTTATAGCGAACAACAATATGAGGTTCCAGATAGCGAGGAAGTTACGGATCTCCCCGTTACCACGCTTAAAGTAATCCCATATCTTGTTTAACCGTTCATACCATGTAAGTTTCTTACTGAAAACATCCTCTCGGGCGTTGCGGAGGAACCGCAGCAAGACTTTTCTAATCTTCAAAATATAGCCTCCCCGTTATCACGTAGACAAGCACCGCGAGGCATACGACCCGGTTAACCGGGTGAGTGAGTGCCTGGAAGGGCTGACGGTATCGCTGGCTTCTGTAAACCATCAAAACGATACTGAAAAAGACTCCACCGAGTAACGGCTTAAAATCATTCTTCGTTATCATACCTCTGGGTATGAAGAAGACCAGCGGAGTCAACCGCCAGAGCTGCACAAACTGGGCAGGGTAAATACCAACCTGTATGTACTCGGCTAGGTGTAGCGGAAGCTCCCAGTAATAACTATTAAGAAAGACGGTGAGAAACGCCAGACACACCGCCTGCTTGATTCCGTACCGCTGATTATAGAGGTAGGTAGACCCCACGACGTAAACGATGTACTGAAGAATCAAGGCCGTGGAGTAGAACCCAATGCCTGCCTTGAAAACCCAGACACCCTCTAAGGCAACGATACCCCCAATATAGAAGAGATATTTCACCCACTCTGAAACGCATAACTCCGAGTCATAGAGCCGCATCCAGAGAAACGGCTGCCCCAATATGAGGACTTGAACCAGGTATCCAAGGGGCGTCTGTTGCCAGATCATCAACTCAGGTTCATCTCCTTGAAGGCCCGCCGCGTGTAGTTGATTATATCCCGCCAGCCCTGTTTCTCGTGGAACTGTACCTGGAAAAAAGTCTCTGAGACAATATACAAGTCTACCCGCCAAGGAAAAACAAGGTCCATGCACCGCTGCAACAACTCAGAGTCCACAGGCTCAAGAGTGGAGAGGAAACAAGACCCCGCCCGGTCACGCAGCCGAGGGCGAAACATGGTTAAACTCCATAAAGTATAAGGCGACCTCTGATCCCCCGCCGTGTCCTTGGACGCATTACTATGCCGGTGTTCCTTGATCTGGCTCGGCCTCGGCTCAAAATGCGTCATTCACAAATAATGTGTGTTAAAGGTATAAATATTTATACCTATACATACCCATAATTATTCGATGAAGGAGCAGCGCAACATAACCATAGACAAAGAAATAAACGATGAACTAAAACAGCGATCCCACATCAACGTTTCTGCACTAATAAACGGGCTCCTAAAAAAATATCTAGAGGAAAACAGAGATGAGTGATAGACTGAAACGGGGCACCCGTAAAGAAGTGTATCTATTCTACCCAGACAGCCTGAATTTTGATCCACTCACCGTTGATCAAGAAGTCGAGATCGGCCTAATATGCCATCCACATGAAGGCGTGGTCTACCGATACCAGAAACAAGGCCCAGGGTGGAACAGCGATAAGAGGAGGCTATGGCTTGCATCCCCCGGAGTACCCTTAACATCATACCTCAATGCCGGGAAACCAGTTAAATCCAGCATGAAAGACTTTCTAATATTCGCCTGGGGCGAAAACGAATACAACAAACTACCTCCCCACCTTAGTGAACCCATTGAAAGCACCGCATACGGGGCAACCGTCACCGTGGAACCCGTACAACTCACAAAGGAACAGGAGAAAACCCTGAGCAGCGTATCAGCCTACCAGATACTAAGACAGCATGTAATCAACGTATTCAGGGACTTTGCCGTTGCAGAGCCCACGAAGGACGCGGGAGAGGTATGGATGAACCGGCTTCTCTGGCTCGGCTTAGGTGCCTTCATCATGTATTTCGGCCTCAAACAGGGGATAATATGAGCGTGGATTACCCGGAGCAAGACCTAGAAGACGAGGCCGGGGCATCTCTGGCAAACCAGCTAGGCAGCGACTCCAAGACCTTAGCGAAGGGCGGCATAAACATGAAGATCCTCACCGTCCTCACGGACCCTAAGAACATCCCTCAAGGGATGCGAAGCCTCGTACTCCTACAGAGCTACGCAGATGTATTCGGTGACAAGGCCATAGGCACCCTCGTAGACAACTATCTGGATCTATTGGTATCAATTCGAGGTCGAGGAAGACGTGACCTACTACGGGCTGAATCGGTTAGAAAAGGAGGCGTCGTGGATCTTGAACCAGAGATCGAGAAACCTGGGTGGCTTGAAAGAAACCTCTGGAACCGACGCTGGGAAGACAAAGAAAAGGAAAGACTAGGCATTGAGTGACGAACAAGACCCCACCCCAACACCTGAGGAAACAGACCCCGAGGAATGGTGGAACCAACCTGACTCTGAGAACCAGCCTACCCAAAGGGATCTAATAAAAAAGATTTACACCATGAAGAAAGCCCGCCGCGCCCTCCCCCGCTGGGGATACTTTAAGATGTTCATAGTAGTGCTGGACCTATTGTTCTTCGTAGGCATCGGCGGCTTCATCATATCTGAGCCAAACCTCCCATACATGGGAGCCCTCCTGGTCTTGATCATGTTACAGCTACTATTATTGACAGACTTTTTCCTAACCCTTTTCCGGCTCACCAAACAAGCAAGAGGAGAACCATAAATGAGTTTAACCGCACCTGAATGGGACGCCTACCTTATCCTCCCCCTTCTAGGGCTCATTGTCTTCCTATACCTAGCCCCAAAGATATACAGATGGCTGAAACCCCGCGTAGCGTGGGTCCGGTTATTGCATAAAACCCTCAGCGAAGAGAACCTAGAGGCGATGGAAGCGATACAGAAGTACGCCCTCGGCATGGAGATAGATGAAGATGAGTGATAGACCGTTCGGTGAATCCAGTTTCAGGGAGAAACCCGACATAAGCCAAGTGTTCATCCGGCAGCTAGACCGGACTAACCAAGTAGCAGCTCTAAACCACGAGGAGAGCGTGTACCAGTTAATAGCAAACCTACCTATCTACTGGCGACAGTGGGTGTATGACCACCAGGACACATACCAGACAACCGAGCCCACCCTTCTCTACCGTAACAACTGCGGCGTAAGAATCGGCACCAAGGACAACCCGGTACTCTTCGACGAAGAGGACCCCGTGAAACGCCTCGAAGACGGGTCAATAGACTGGAGCGACCCCAACATAATGAGCCCCACATTAAACGAAGTAACCACCATCGACTACCGGAAGATGAACGAAGTAGCTATGGACGCCGCCCAATACGCAGGCCTCACATGGCAGATAGACCCCTTAGAGCAAGACGCAGGAGACACGGAGGAATATATAGTTGAGCGAAAAAAAACGCCGTTCAGAAGGCCAAGGATACCGGACACCGAAGGGTAAGGATGAACGCCTTTACCCTATGCCGGACCGCTTCAAATACCTGGAGAAAGCTGGGGTTAAATGCGTGAAATACGGGCACACCTTGTTACTTCAAGGGGAGGGATACAGCACGAAGATATTTGATGAGATCCTACAGAAACGACGAGATAACGAGTCCGTAGTGGTGGCAGCCACAGGCTACCCAGGCAAAGGTAAAACCTATGGCGTCATGAGGATCGCCCAGAAACTAGACCCCAAGTTCCACATAAACGACGTGCCCCCACCACCCGGCAACAAGGATGATGGACAGATAGCTTTCAGCCGTGAACACCTGGACTACCTCACAGGGGAACACACACCACTGAAACGAGGGCAAGTAATAGTCATAGATGAGGCCCATTACGGTGTAAGTGCCAGAAGGTGGGGAGAACGAGAACAACAGGAAATCGTAAACCACATAGCCGCCATAAGATCCAAGGGGTTCCTACTCTTCCTCGTGGTCCTTCACACAGAGATGATAGACAAGATACTACGCAAATTTGTGTTCAACTACGAGTTCTATTTCCCCAAACGAGGACAAACCATCTGCTACCGAAAACACTTCCCCAGATTCGCTAAAGAGCCCTATGTAAAACGCCTCGGTAAAGTAAACCTACTACTACCCGACGAAGGAATATGCAACTGGATCGACTGCTTCAAATGCAAACACCTAGACCTCAAAAACGAAGACCCAGAAAACCACTGCGAGACAATCAGAGCCATCTATGAACGACGCAAAGAATACTTCCTAAACCACGTAAAAAAAGAAAAAGAAGAGGAAGAGAATAGTAGCACACTAACTAAAAGAATTGAACTAATAAAAGATAATGAAGAACGGCTTTGCACTACCTCTCAGGGTAATATAGATTTATCTGTTATACAAGAAATACTCGAAGAGAACAATGAACCTAGCGGAGAAAACACAGCCCGTTCCGTACAGAGAGGTTTTACAAGGAAGTACCCCGACTATATCAAAACCATACCACAATGCCGATAATACCCTTTTCCCCCTCTCCCTGCCCTATACATATATAGTATATTAGACCCCCCTTTTTCTCGCGTTTTCCCCGTATTCTACACTTACTTACAACTGTAAAACCTTTTATAGGGGTTTAAGGATTTATACCGCATGGTAAGGGTTTTGTTATGAAGTTTTTAGACAAAGATAGCGGGACTTTGCCGGATTACAAGACTGTTCGAGGTCTTATTCGAGGTATACCTGAAAAACGGCATCGAATGGGCGGGATGTATGGGTATCTGATAGCGGGGCGGGTGAGTGAAATTGTTACAAAGGTTTGCCCTAGCGATGAAGGAACCACGCCTAACGGCCCTTATGGGAGTGACTTTAGCATAGCAGAGCATCTAGGCCATGAAGCCCTGGTATTGCATGTTAAGACTAGTAAACGGGATGGATTGCCTCGGGATATAGGGATACCATTGGACCCTGAGTTAGAGCCTTTCGCTAAACCCGTTTATGATTACTTCCAGGGGTTCCTAAAGGATGAACCCGTTTTTCATTATACTAGACAGGATCTATATAATGGGGTCAAGAAAGTGTTTGATGGTTACATCTATCCCATTGAGCCATACACTATAAGAGAAATAGATCAAGAGAAATATCAAGCAATTAAAAACAAAGTCCCAGAGGAGATTCAGCCCTTCATTAAGCCGCCACCAAATATAGTGAATGAAACTAAAGTCCCACGCCACTATAGAAGATTAGCCCTACACGGATCGATGAGGCATTACCGAACAATGGAGCTCGCGCAGCGATGTGGACTCACCAAAGAGGAACGAGACATCTATACAGGACACACAACCCAGGGCGTAGATGACAGATATAGCCACCTTAACTGGAGACTATACTTCCCAAAACTATTGGTACAGAGATGGTAGTTTTTACCAAGCATAATTCGGTTACTTAGGCTAGGGTATTTGCTTGGATCTTCTTTACGGCTTCCGGCGGTTTCTGCCCCTACCCTTGGGCTTGGTGTCTTTGCAGCCTCCGCGGCCCTTGTTCTTCCTGGTGCCGCCTCCGCTGCCGTCGCGTTTAGGTTCTCCCTTCTTCTTCATTATATTTGCACCTTATTGAATAGGATATAAAAGTTTATACTAGGTTATGGCGTCGAACAAGCGGAACGTGGTGTCTACCACGGTGTTTATGACCAGGGTGAACATGCTGGCGAAGTAGCTTAGTATGCTTGTGATAGTCTGCAGGTCACGTATGGCTACCTGTACTTCTCCCTGGGTGCGGCCCCGCTTCACTATGCTGTCCACCCAAAGCAATACGCAGATGAGGGTGACTAGTGGATACCATGAGGCAAGATCGATGAAGGTCCACCAGTTCCCCAGGTAAGTTACAACTCCTGCGGTGCCGTCGAATATCCCGGTTACGTAGCCTGTGAGGGTGAGGATCATGTCGGTGAACCGTGTTACCCACCGCATAACCCAGGTGAATACGTTTGAGATTATCCTGAATTGCTGGTTGATCAACGTGATCATGTTTGATATGCTTGAAGAGAAGTGAGCAGCTATGCCGGTGACATAGGCTGTGGCGTTTGCCATGTAGTTGAGTATCCCAAAGTAGCTGAAAGCATCATCAATTAAATCGGCTGTACCACTCCAAAGTACATCCCCGCGCATGATGAAACAGGGGTTAGTGTTCGGCATAGGTAGCCATGCCCCGTTAGTATAGTTTACACCGTTTCCGTCATATGTACCCGCGGCTGGTCCTGCTCCTGCCCGTAGTCCGTCTACCTCGATTCGGTTTGCGTCGTTTAAGGTTCCGTTCCACGCTACTAATGCGAATACGTAGATCTGGTTTCCGTCTAGTTGTATTCTATCATCATCTGAGAAGTTGAAGGTATAGGGTGTATATGCTCCGGCTATTGGGGCTATGAGTATTGAGCTGTTTGCTATTGATGGGGTTTCAGGTATGCCGTCAACGCCATATGTTCCATTGTTGTGGTTATAGAGTCTTACATTCATGTAACAGGTGGGGTTTGTGGTTTGATGTAGCCAGAGGGTTATGTTTGTTATCCACGCGGTTTCGCTTAGATTAAAGGTTGTACCATACGCGCTTATTCTTGCTCCATCACTTGGATGATGGTCTTGAATGAGTATATCTTCCCCATTATCGTTACTTTGTTCAAGGATCTTGTTTTGGAGGCCGTGAACCGGCTGGGTGAGCAGGGAGGCCAGTATCAGTGTTAAGAGTAGTTGTCTCTTCATCATCCCTTTATCCTCGTTATATCCACAAGGCTAGGATGGTGCTTGTTGGATCTGCGTCGCCGCTGCGCCTTGTTTAATGCCTCCACAAAGCCCCGTGCCTCTATGCGTATGGTTTGACCTTTCCCACGGGGGAACACGTACTTTACTTTATAAATGGTTTTAGGGCCGTTGAATAGCTGTAGGCGGTGGCGGCGGATCTCTATCTTCTGGTCCTCTGTGAGAGGCTTCTTCTTGGTTTCTGGTTCGGGTTCGTCGTCCTCATCTGGTGGTGGCGGTGGTTCTGGTTCATCCTCCTCGTCTGGTTCTTCTTTAGGTGTTTTCTCTGTTTCATCCTTTGGTTCTTCTTTTGGTTCTTCTTTGGGTGGAAAGGGTGTTGGCTCTGTTTCGTCATCTGGTTTCTCGTCTACATCCTCACCAGTATCTTCATCTTCTGTGGGTTTTCGTTTCTCTGACACGCTTTCAACTATCTTAGGAATTGGCTTCTTCAGGTTATAGTCTGCAACGTCTTCTAGTATCTTGGGTATATCCTTGAATGGACGGTTGATGAGAATAGACGCTACAAGGTTTGGATCTGGGATGTCCCTGTTTTTCTTTAAGAAGTTTATATATTCGTCAGTATCCCAATAGGTGTTTACATATTCATCATATACTTCATTTACTTGAACCATCCTTGTCTCGTAGGGGTGGGATTCATAGTATTCTATAGCTTCATTAATCAGCCGTCTAAGTCTCTCTTGGCTTGCGTATCGTAGATCATGTGTGCTGATTCCGTTTTTGTTTGCCAGTTTCTCCCATTGTCGTCTCTCTGCGGGGGTAAATAGTTCGGTAGGTAATCCTTTATCATCCATTGATAGGCTTAGTCTTTTTAATGCTTTTTTCGCGTTTCTAAGATCGTATGTACTGTATCCATGTACTCCTTTGATTTTCTCTCCCTGTTTAGCTATCTCGTTAAGTTCATTCCAATCTTCAAAGGTGATTATTTTCTTCGCTTTTTTAGGGTTAAGTCGTTTTAATGCGCCTTTTAATTCACGTATTTGCGTGGTGGTCCAATGACCCGGACCAGCCATATCTTCAAATATTCTCTTAGTCTTGGCTGCCATCTGTGGGTTTGCCCACATCTCTTCAGGGTACATATAGTCATTTAGTTTTTTCAGCAGTTTGCGGCCCCGTTTCAATGGTGCAACCTTAGCTATCACGTACCCCGCCGCATAGTCTGCTGGGGTGGGTGTTGCCAACCCACCCACAACCTGTAAAGCAAAGCCTCCCCGTCTTTTCTCTGCCCCAAGTGATCCAGTGGCTCCAAAGGTGGCTTCACGAACCCCTCCGCCAATCATTTCAGCGGCTGCATAAGCTACTCTAGTTAATGCTTCCCCCACTGTCTTAGGTTTAAAATCTTCTTTAGCCGCCATGCCTTTCTCTTCAAGGGCTTTTCTCATCTCGCTTTGAGATGGGAAATTAGATTTATCATAAAGTCGTTGTGTCAGTTCTTCCCAGTCTAAAGTCTTTCGTTCACCATACCATGAGCCCCGTGGAGGGGTTTCTATTTCTTCTTTGACCTTCTCGATCTTGTCAATGGTTTCCTTTATCTCTTTAACTCGTTTTTCGTTAACTTTGCCACTTTTTATCTTCTGATGGGCTTTCTTGATCTCTCTATCCATCTGTTTGATATCGTCTATCTGTGTTCGGGTAAGGTTTGCTTGTTTCTGCAGCTTCTTTGTATCGCTTTTCAGTTTGTCTAGGTCACTATGTAAATCCTTTATGGGTTTAGCCTTCACACGCCTCGGTTTCTCTGTGCGTTTAGGGCCGAACCGCCGTTCCTCCCGCCTCTCGCGGCCCTTCGTGGATTGCCTTGTTTTCTTTTCAGGTGTTTTTTGTCCTGTGCGTATGGTCTTTAACTCTTCTCGACGCTCCTCCCGTCTTCGTCTTGAGTTACTCACCTTTCAACACCTTTATTTCAGCTTTTTTGAGTCTAACTGTCTCTTTTATAGCATATACAGCGCAGGGTAGTGAAAGAACGGTAATAATTACCTCAAAGGTCATCTCACCAAAGAGATTCATGTGAATAGTAACTGACTCATACCCCGTAAGAGAAGCCAATATGAAAACAAAGCAAGTTAACCCATAGTAACCAGCTATAACCCCGAGACCGAGGACAAATATGACCTCTTTAAACCGGGAGGGTGTCACCGTTTAAGCCTCCGTATCTGGACTCGTTGCGGTATTTCCGGCCTCTGGATGCGGGTTAACCCAGTCCGTAAGGCCCCCGTGTAGGTGCCGCCGCCGACGTTATAGTTCTCCTTGCCTTTGCTGAAAATTAGTGATACCGTGTACCCTGTCCCAGCGCGGCGGCTCTGGGTCTTGGGTGGTGTATGGGGGTTGTCGCCTTGACCCCGCTTATAGGACTTTACTGTAACTCCGCTTCGAGTGTGGCTGCGTACTTTGTGGCGGATAGGGGTTTTACGGGGCAATTCAGCTCAATAGTTAAGGGTGTTTGAAGGTATAAATATTTATACTATCCACGGAAAAGGTTTTTAATTCTTTTAATAAACTCCTGTTTTCCCTTGGCTGCCCGGTCTGGGCTTATTCTCATTTTATGGGTGTTCTTTACCAGTTTATCCGTGTGTCTACGGATGCCCCGGTGAAGGTATATGTATCGACGTTTTAGAAACGCCTCCGTTCTTCTACGACTCATAGTATCCCCATTGATGGGTAAATAAAAAGGGGCGCGGCTCTAGCTCATGCCGCCCGTGGCTACTTCAACTGCTTGAAGACAGCGACGAGTGCGATGAGGACTAGAAGCCCGGCTATCGCGTCTGCGGCGTCCCACAGCTCCGTCTGGACGCTGGCCATGAACGCGATTCCCGCGAGGGTAAGGATCACCGCGATCACAAGCGAGGTTTGGACGGTTGGGTTCGCCAGGATGCTCTTAGATACTTTTTTTCAGCTCCTAGTCACGGTTAATTGTTATTTGTTTGTATGAGTATAAAAGTTTATACCTAGCGGCTGTAGGCGTAGCTGATGCCGCCGAGGATCGTGCTTAGGCCCATGATCCATATCTGTAGCTGACCCACGGTTAGCCCGCTTAGCATCTCTATCGTCACGAGGCCCGCTGTGTTTGCACTATCTATGAAATAGCAGAGTCCTAAGCCTATGCCTATCATACAGGCTACGCGGCCTACTCCCCGGCTGTCGCTGAATGCATATATGGCTATTATGATGATAAAGAGACCGGGGAACAGTGTGATCATGGTGTCTGCGCTGTCTGCGGGGAGTCCTGCAACGTCGGGGTACATGACGAGGAATATGTAGGCGAATAGGATTATTGCGCCAGTTAACACGTATTTCATCTGGTTTTTTCTTCCCACTATCGTTTAGCTCCTAAATATGTTACGATGCTTAATATCGCTACTATGATTAATAACAGGGGGCTTGTATGTCGGCCTCCGTAGATGACTGTGATAGTAGAAGCCCCGGTGGAGTTTACGGTGGTTATCCCGGTGCTGGAATTATAGTCATAGGAGTCTGCGCCTGCTACCGTTACTGGGGCTCCATACGCCGTGTATGATACCTCCGTCTGAACCGGAGCCCCGATGCCTGTTGCTACATCGTAGGTGATGCTTCTGTCGGCTATCTGAATGACTGTAACATTAACCCCTGTATCAGCGTCAAAAATGAAGCCCCCGTAGTCTATTCCACCCCACTCTAGATCTGTAAACTGGGTGGGACCGAGTAATATGTGTTGTACTACAAAGTTCTGACTAAACGTGACGAGGCCGCCACTATCACCACTAAAAATCATGCCTGTTGAGATGTCGATGCCATAAGCTACGGGGATAGATGTTAAAGTGATTAAGAATAGAAAAAAGATTAATCGTTTCACCTAGTATCCCCACCCAGATATGACGGCGGCAATAGCCATAACCACGGCTAGACCTATTAGATAAGCTGTTAGTTTACCGTTTTCAAAACCGCCTCGGGCTTCATCAAGGACCGCGAAGACACACATAACCGCGAATAATGTAAATAGGTTCGTCATGCTTTTCCCTGCTGTTCTCATATCATGGCTTATATCCGCGTAGAACAGGGTAACGGCGGCGACCCCCGTTGAGGTAATGGTAGTGACTCCGGTTGTCTCATCATAATTCATATTATCTGCTCCCGTCACCCGAGTAGGACTGCTATAGGCATCCCAATATACTTGAGAGTGAAGCGGAGCTCCGCCGCCGGGGTCGATGGTATAGGTTATGGCTCTTTCCGTGACGCCTGTAACCGTCATATTAGATCCAGCGTCTACGTCAAACCCAAGGGTTCCACGGTTATGGCCGCCCCACACTAAAACGTAGAAACGGTTAGGCCCTAGCACCACCCGAGTCGCTGAGAAATCTTGGGCGAAGGTTACGTTACCGCCCCCGCCTTGAAAGATTACTCCTGCCGAGAAGTCAATGCTATAGACGGGTGGTATGCAGATGAAGAAGGCTATAATCATGAGTAAAGCAAGTTTAACGGCCTTCATCCGTGGCTCACTATCTTTTATGCTTTAAAGGTATAAATATTTATACTATCAGATTTATATATCTATACTTGAGCAGGTATGCCCTCACGACAAAATAATCGGGTTGTCTGGTTCGCTTTTATATTCCTCCTCTTGGCAGGAACCGCTATAGGATGGGCGGCTATCCCGCAGAACACGCTCCGGCAGAACGCGGGCGGCGTTATGCCATCGTGGAATGCCACGCATTACGGGTACTGGATAGGTACTAACCAGGTAATATCGAACACCCGAGCCTTCACAGGCATTACACTCAACACAGGGCAGGGAGACAATGAGCTATATGCCATGAATCAAGATGTAGAGAATACCGACGCGGTTACATTCTTGACCGTTAACACAGGGCATGGAAACAACGAACTCTACGCGATGAACCAAGACCTCGAAACTACCGATGATGTTACCTTTGATAACATCACAGCCACTGACTTAATCACGTTAGGCGGGGTAGCCCGGAACACATGGCCCTCGGGAGGCGGCACAAACGATAACGAGACCTTCAGCGCGTACCTCTGGATAGACGCAGGGACATATTACGCCAACATACTAGGCGTGGGCGTCATATCCGAGTCCACGCCGACAACAAACTTGGTTAAATGGGCGTTGGGGAACGTGACTGGCGTGGTTCACCTTTCTCAAGGCGTCTATTATTGCCGGGACCAGATCACGACCCTCGGGGATAACGATTACCTAGTCGGAGAGGGTATGAACAACACGGTCCTTGTCGCGCCCACGGACATACCTGATCGTAACGGTCTCATAGAGAACGTGAACCACGACTTAGGGCACAACGAGAACATAACGATCAGAGACCTCATGATAGACGGCAACTACCTGGGAGGAAACGGGGATGTCGCCAATAGGCACCCTAACGGGATAGAGCTTGCCGGTGTAAACAACGTACTCATTGAAAGAGTCTACGTGAAGAACTGTCTGAGGAACGGCATACTCGTCGAGGGAAATTCGGCGGCAGGACGCCAGAGCTGGAATATCCTTGTTAAAGACTGTCACGGGGAGGGGTTCGGCAACAACTTTGTTATATTTAGCGCACAGGCCACTGGGGACACAACGTATGCTCGGGCTGTGAACTGTTATGGAACCGATGCGGATACGTGTTATAGCGTCTACCAAGCCCAGAACTGTGGATTCATCGATAGCATAGCCGACAAGAATAATAATTCGTGGCTTTTCGGCGGCAGCACGGGGTTCGAGATAACGGGTACGAGTGGGCAACGTTCAGTTGATTGCTATGTGAAGGGATGTGAAACCCGAGACACTGTCACTCAAGGGATACTCCTTCAATTCTCGTATCGAGCCGTAGTTGAGAGCAACTATGTGAACAACAGCAATGTCGGGGTTTATACTGACACATATTCAAACGAAGGTAGGATTACCGATAACACGATAACTGGTGTAATGACAGGCATTGAAGTAAATAGTAATCACTATATTGTTAACGATAACCATATTTACTGTAAAAACTATGATTATATCTCTGGGCAGTCAAGGGGCATAAGGGTTGTAGGAAATTATAACCTAGTAGATGGAAACCAGATATATGATGGTGGGGACGACGCCTCGGTTCATCAACCACGGGGAATACAAGTAACGGGGGACTACAACCTTATAACTAGCAACTACATTTCTGATCAATACGCAGTAATGAGGGCGGGAATCCGCGTAGACGGAGACTATAACACGATACAGGCAAACGAAATCTACAACATAACATATTCAGCCTTCGTTGAAGGAGGAATCCACGTTCAGGGAGGAAACTATAATATTTTTAGAGACAACGCGATAACCGACGCGCTTTCACATATAAGAATACAGTCGGGAACAGAAAACCAGTTCCACGGAAACGACTTGACTGGCACAGTAGCCGTAACCGATGACGGCACAAACACCCTGTTCGACACCAAGGCACTAAGCCTCGTATCAGCGACAGAGTGGCAAACCGCAGCACCGTTTGGAGGATTAGTTAACGACGCAACAGACTACGTACTAGGCTCATGCAAAATCCCCAATGACGCCGACTATGTCATACAACTAAAAATATACGGCATCTCCCTCGGCTCAGACACAGAACAGATGACGATAGAGATAGAAGGCTATGGAGGCACAGATAACGAAGTCTACACCACAGAAACCATCGCAATAGCGACCCTCAACAGCACCACTACAAACTTCGCAGTCAACGACAGAATATACTGGGTAGCAACAGCATCAGACGACGCAGACATAGACGACCTCAACGGCGACGACTGGATGGAAATAAAGGTTCTACACGAAGCAGCATCCGGACCATCGATAGCAACTAATGTTTTGATAACCTCAATAGAAGTGGAGTATGTGTAATCAAATCAAGGGTGACTTACAATTTGTTCCATAAGTTTTATATAAAAATATATGAAATAGGATATTAAAATGAAAATTATTTTTTTAACATCAGCCATTGAGAGAAAAGCAGGTTACTGGAGGGCGTTTTTCCTGGCAAGATATTTATCCGAGTTTGGTCACGAAACTATGGTTATATGCCATAATAGAACCCCATCTATAAAAATGGTAAAAAAGAGAGCCGATAACGTGAACATCTTATTACTACCTTCTTTAGTTACCTCTCGAAAAAATCTATTTTATAACGTATTATCCCAGGCTATAACACTATTACTGCATATAGGATTAAATCTTTTTTATATATTAAACTCAGATATAGATGTTTTACATACTTTCGATGCACTATTCCCCCAGAACGCGGTTCCTACGTTTTTCTTTAAACTCACTGGAAAAAAGGTTTTTGTTGACTGGGATGATTGGTGGGGAAAAGGCGGTAGCTTAGACCTGTTTTTTTCAGGGGCATACAAAATAGCTATACCAATGCTTACTTTTTTAGAGGAAAAAGTCCCTTTATGTGCAGATGCCTGTACTATCACAAATAACACCATAGGACAAAGAGCATTAATGACTGGTATATGTGATAAAAAAATACATATAATACCAAACGGGGCGAACACTGAAGATATACATAACTTTGACATGAATAAAGCCCGAGAAGATCTAAACCTCCCAAAAGACGCATTTATCTACACAAGCAACATTAAAAAAACATCGTTTGGCACAAAGACCTTCAACGAAATAAACCCAATACTATTAGCTCATAAACATGTGTTGGAATCAAAACCGGAAGCAAAGTTAATGTTGATGGGAGAAGGTGGGCGTGAAAGATGGATCGCTGAAGCCAGACTATTAAAAATAAATAAAAACATCATCTACGTTGGGTATCAGCCTTCTCGTTTATTCGGCAAATATTTATCCTCTTCTAACTTCTTCCTATTACCCCTCGGTGATACCATATTCAATAGGGCCAGATCTCTTCAACGCCTTATGGATTATATGGCAGCAGGTAGACCGATAATTACAACATCCTTACCAGAAAACCTGAAAATTGGGGCTGACTGCTGTTTTTTTATTAACCCCTCATTTGAACCAAGAGAACTATCTGAAAAAATAGTCTATGCAATAAACAACCCTGAACTATGTGAAACGATGGGGGAAAACGCATTAAAAAAAGCGCAAAGACACTCATGGAAAAACTGTGCAAGTCACTTGGAAAAAATATATACCCAACACCTATAATTCCGTCAGCCTGTACCAAAAATGGACGGCGTGTTATGAATGCAAGTCAACGTTTACTAGATACCATCTTTTAGGCTCGGTTTTTATTTCTCCCACATCATAGTTATAGCTATTATCGGTAATATTCCAAAAGTGACAGTCTGCAGTCCACTTTGTTAATCCTTGATCAATCTTTTTTTTGTACAAGTTTTTTATGTCTTCGCTTGTTTCTTCGTTATCCTTTTGTTCACCCCAGAACTTGACTGATTTTCTATATGATTGTTTTAATTTTTCTATTATGGGAGTGAAGTCTATCTCGGTTGCATCAACTACCTCACTAAGTTCGGGATGGTTAGATACCCATTTTCTTATTTCAAAGTCTTGTCCATATTCTAAAAGGTGGACTGTCCCATCGGGATAAGTTATGGTCCATGTTTTCCCTTTGACTTCGTTATCATGAAATCGGTTCCAATAATGGTTTGTACCAGGTTTTACTATTTTATCCATATTGTCTTTTATCAGGTTTGACCACATCCAGCGGCCCCCAAACTGATAATAGTCCCATTGTCCCTCGGGGTTCTGTGTTCTAACATAGAATAGCCGCCCCTCTTGTATTCCTCCTGAGTCTCCATCCCAATCTTTTAGCTTTAAAAGAAGGCTGTCTAGATCTGTTGGGTCAACTTTGTAGTATTCAGCCATGTGTTTTATATCATTTTCATTAAGATATTCTCGATAAGGCTTTACCTCCAAGTTCTCATCGAATGGAGCTAAAAACATCTGAGTTAGCTTTAAAGCACTAATCTTGTTTGAGGCCCTTACTAAGAATACGTTATGATAGTGTGTCATTTTTTCACTTCCTCTTGATCGCCCAATTCACGGATACTTCTTAATTTTCTTCTACAGATAGGACAGACAAGCTCCCCAGGATATGTGTTTGTAAAGTTCGCCATTTTCTCTGATACCTTGAATTTTTCCTCATAGTCTGTATGTCCACATGCAGGACAACTAATCATCTCTTTTTCTTCTACAGTCATTTTTCTATCTCCTCTTGATCATCAACTTCACGGACGGGCACCTTGTACCTACACTGAGGACAGGTAGCGTAGAATTTTTGGCTGCCGCCATAGTCCCAGGTATAGCCACAGTGATTACATTTCAATTTCATTTTAGTTGTTCTCCGGGTCTGTTAGAAGAACGTGGGCGATTACGAAGCGATTTCCTCTAGCCCAGAAGGCCAGATCACCCGTCCATTCCTCTTTGTTCTTCTCCTTGATTATCTCAAGGATTTCTCTAGGTGACTTGAAATCGTCATTTTCCTCTAAGTCTGCTCCAGCCCAATGAACTACCCTTGTGTTTGTCTTATAGTTCGGATGTTTCCAAAGCAGATCCAGCTCTTTTACAGAGATTTCTGGTGGTGTTCCTTTTGGGAAGCCTATCAATAGTGAAAGTCCCTCCCAAATTGTTCTTTTATATACCTAGCCAATAAGGCTAGGCATTGGTCTTCAAACCAGGGGTTATCGAAGTCTCGGTTTGCCTCTGCCCACTCAATGAAGTTTTTTATTGTTTCTTCCTCACGCATTTTGAGTCAATTAATATTACCTACCTACCTAATATATAAGGTTTACTACCTACCTAATCCGTTGGGTTACTACGTTTTAGGATGAAAGGGCATTCACCATCATAAAGAAACCAGTGAGTGCAATCCTCACCTATACATGCCGATGATCTTCTCTTGGGGTGGGTGCATTTCCATTCGCTGATACTGTTAATGGACAAAGTTTTCAGCATCCAAATACATTTGTTTTTGAGTAGAAGCCTCATTTCCATGAACATCCCACCCATTGAAGGTATCTCTAGCAAATAATTCAAGTTTAGTTTTACCTGGATACCATTCATCAATTAATCTTCTAATAGAATCAGGTTTTTTACTATGTCTTCCTCGGGTTTCTCTATAAACAGATCTTACCCTTTTCTTCTCAGGAGGGCATTTAGGATTCCCTTTTATTCCAATAAGTAATATTTCATGTTGAATCCTAAACCACCAACCAAGACCCAATCGTTTTTTATCCCATATTAATTGACTTCTATAAGTAAATCCCCAAGCATTTAAGACCTCCAAAGATTCCTCAATTTTGGGGGCCGTAGTCCATAAAAACAGAATACAATTATCAGATGCGGGGATCTCCATGTCTTTTATTTCTTCAAGACTCATAGTAGGATAATGTTTTTCTATTCTATCACTTGGGCGTATTGTACCGCCTTCATATCTCCAAGGAGGATCGGCGTAAATAATATCGTATGTTTTTTTCATGTGTCCGTGTTTCCATCCCGTTTCTGGTCTAGTTCCTCATCCATATATTTGTTGAACGAATCCAAACATTCTTTGCAGACGGGGATCAAAATGATGTTTTTGTGATTTCCACAATAGTAACATCTATGTTCTTCAGAAGCTAGACTCATGTTTCCGTCTTCCTATTTACTAAATGGTAAAGTTCGGATTCGCTTTTCTTGCGTCGCTGTCTACAATCAAGAATGGATTGCATTTTCTCAGCAATTAGTTTACCCTGATCTTCTCCGTGTTTTTCCTCAAGATGTGTCACAAGTAATAATTCGTTTTCCATCATGGCCTCTAGTCTAGTGTGATAAATTACATCTTGGAGCAAAGACCAAAACCTCCGAATCATTCTGTCTCCTCCTGAGTTGTGGCTAGTTCAAGGATTTTATCAATTAAACAAACAGCCTGTTCGCCAATAGGAGTAAGTAACCAACCATTTTCTGTTTTTAAGACATACCCATCATCTTGTAATCGATGAAGCCGTTTAGATGTATTAGTAATATGAGATTCAGATAATTCAGATATTTTTTTGGTTCCTAAAGGAAAAACATCTTTTAAAATATTCAATACTACGCCCTCTTCTTTACTAATAGCTACAATCATTCTATGTCCTTCTCCTCGTTTGCTTTACGGATTTTTACTAGGAACTTCATATAGTCTAGGTGATCCCTTAGTTTAACGAGTCTTACAGTATCTAAGTACTTCATTCCTTAGTGTCCTCCGCTTTTAGGACTGCACGCCACAGCTCATCTATTTCTTTTTCAAATCGTTTATTTTGTCTATGAGAAACATAGACCCACCAAGTCCAAATACAAAACAGGCCGAGAAACAAATGTAGTTCATTCATCCTTCGGTTCTCCCTTTAAATGGACATGGATAATCTCGCTATGTTGGTTAATTGATGTCTGAGGGTCTATCTTGAATCGTATCATCTGGTTGTGTTTCCTTGCCTTTCGCCTAAAATCATATATCTGTTCAAGGGTCCAGTGAAGCGGTATGAACTGTGGCCCAGTCTGGTTATCATAGTAACAGTCGGCTACCTTTACGCCCCAGACTTTACATAAATCGAGTTTACGGAGATTTGTTGAATATGGGATCCTCCAGTTGCAGATCATAAAGACCATTAATTCCTCGTTTTTGTAGCCCGCTGTCTCTAGGATCTTGATTGTTTCTCGTATGTCTCTCTGTTCACCAAAGTCCATGTCCCAGGCAAACCGCATGGAACGATACCATTCACCTTTCTTGTTGAAGGCCCCGAAACGGGCATCATAGAGAGCTTGAGCTATCTCTGGAGTAAGGAATCTGTAGTCGATGCCGCATAACATTTCATAATGAACTACCTTACCGTTCACCTGTTTTTCTCTAAGTTCATTGATTATATCTAGTGACTCAGGTTTGCAGAGAAGATTCATGTCCATTACACCGACTTTATTGCGAACTATCTCTGGGATACCAAATACCTTGATCTCTGTCGGCTCGTAACAGTATTCATGGTTCCAAGGACACCCCTCAGTAATGCGGATCCACTGTTGATCTCCCTTAACCTTGTTATAGGGACCAAGACTGTAGTTTACTTTGACTGGTGCGAGGCGTTTCTGTATCTCAGTCTGCATCCTCTTGACTCTCCTTTTTCTGGATAGATCCTAAGATCCCTTGTCTGTACTTCGGTTCAAAATCGGTCCATAAACCGTGACCGCATTTGATGCATTTTGGTTCTTCACCAAGTTTACACTGTTTTTCCCCAAGTTTGTATCTTTTTCTTCGCTGTTGACCTAAGTTATTAGGATGCCCGCACTTACTACAATAGTGAATCCCGCCATGTCGCCGTTTTTCAGGTGGTCTTGGATCCTCTTTTTCTATAAATTCCATATCCATTATTCCTCTTGGCCTCCGTATTTACGGTCCCATTCAACGGGATCTATACCAAGTTTATCAAGAAGTTCTTTAACATAGACTTCTGTGGGTTTTAGATCAGCCTCATAAAGCATTAATGAAGGCCGGGGCTTGTCGTATAAAGCCATTAAATCCTCTACAGATTTTATTTCATCCATCCTCTTGCCCCTCATTTAAATGGATGAATCCATCAAGCTGCGTTATGACATACTGTAGATACTTGCAGTAATTTGGGAAGCCGGGTTCGTTGTCTGGGCAGGCGATAGGCCGTACAGAACGGAGGCGTTCATAGACCTCCACGGTAGGGTTTTCACTCGCCTCTCTCACCAGCTCTAGTATCTCCTTGATCTTCTCTTGGTGCTTGCTGCTCCCGGGTGCATCCCGTAGATGTAGGTTATCGGGGATGTAAATTAGACTAGCCCAATACCTTAGTTTTTCACTATTCATGAAATTTATTCCTCGTCTTCGTCGAATGCCATTTCCTCGTCGCTATAATCGAATTCGTGTGCTTTCTCTATGAGTTCAGGATCGTGTACAATTTTCTGTATAAAGTCGTATAGAGCTAATAGATGTGGTGGGCTCGATAATTCTAAGGTTTCTTGAATGCTATCATCTAGGAAGGTAGCTAGACCACCATCATCGAATAAGGAAACACTGTATTTGTGACCATCCTTTTCGGTTGAAAACTCTATCTCAGGTGGTGCATATTCTATCAAAAACCGAACACTCACACCGCTTGATATTTTCATACCGTCTACGACTTCTTTCGGGATCGTAGCAACTAGGCTATTCCCGCTTGTTCTTACGATTTGTTCAAACACCCCTTTTACCATGTCTTATTCACGTCTTATTAACTGTCAGGTAACTATTTAAGTCTTACCCCCGTCGTATTCTGCCATCCTTTTAGATTTGCTATTCATGGACTTTTACCTCACTAAACTTGGTTAAAGGAACCTGGGTATTTCCTCTAGCACAGTCAAGAACGTGTTTTCCTAATATGGGGTTTACACAGCTTCTTAGGATTGCTCTTTTATCTATGCCGGTATATTTTGATAAATCAAATCCTGAGATTCGTTCCCAATCATCAATAGTGCCGTATTGAATGTCACTTGATGGTATGTATTTATCTGTTATTAGAAAATTAGCCCAGAAATAATGCCTACCTACATTCTGAGGTCTAATTAATGGGTTGTAATAACCTATTACGTTTTCAACACACCATTTAGACTTACAGAATTTTTCTAAAAAAATGATTTCCTCATAAAGAACTAGATCAGGGTAAACTGGGTTCTGTTTTTCAATTTTTATTGCCCACTCTTTAAATCTGCTGTGAGTGATACATGGTGGAGAGGACCATATAAAATCAAATTCCTTGTAATGATCTAATAGATACTGGTGTGCGTCACCTATTATGACTTTATCATCTGGGAAGAAATCCTGGTAAATAGCCGCTATTTCAGGCACGATCTCAACTGCTGTTACCTCTACGTCTTCCCATAGCTTCCGGTTTCCACCGATGCCCGCGTAGAGGTTCAGCACTTTCATCTATGTTTCTGTCCGTTTTGTTTGCTTACTCACGGTCTAGCAGCTCCGTTAAAGTCGGTACGCCTTCTGGCGGTGGAGAATAGCTATCAGCTCTTACCCTTCTTTCACTCATCTCCACATATTCAGAGTTAATATCAATGCCAATGAAACGACGCCCTAGCTTACGGGCTACTCGGAGGGCTGTGCCGGATCCTGCGAAGGGGTCAAGAACGACGCCGTTTTTAGGACACGCGGCTTTTATTATTGGCTCTATAAGAGCTGGCGGGAATACTGCGAAATGCGCCCCCGGGAAGGGGTAAGTGGGTATCTCCCAAAAGTCGCCTGGATTCTTTCCTTTAATGTGCCCTGCTTCGGTTCCATGTAATATTCTTGAAAGATGGGGATTGTTTTGTTTGTATGGCTCTTTGTTGTTTGATCCAGTATTGGGCCCATGGGCCGGCCAAGTATCTCCGGGGTTTTTCCCTATGGGGTGATTGGGTTTTCCTAAACTATTTCTTGTTAAAACTTCATCCCTTTTACTTCTTTCACTTATATGAATTTTATCAGTATAGTCTTTATAATCTCCCTTTGTTTGATGTGGTACTCTAATTCTATCAAGGTTGAAATAATATTTTTTTTGTTTAACTAGAAAGAAAATAAATTCATAGGAAGTGGTTAATCTATCTTTTACTGAAGAGGGCATGTGGTTTGGTTTGTACCAGATCACGCAGTTGCGTAGAATCCACCCGTCATGTTGAAGGGCTGTGGCTGCTCGCCAAGGTATTCCTAGGAGCTGCTTAGGCTGAAGCCAGTTAGAGCCGTCGCTTTCTCTTTCATAATGCCATCGTTCATTATTCCCTTTTAATGTTGTATCTTTATTATATGTAGAATTGTTACCTTGTTTAGAAAAGTAAGTATCCCCAAGATTTAACCAATAGCTTCCCTTGGGCTTTAGTATTCTCCTTATCTCCTGGGAAGTGTTGACAAGATTATCAATGTACTTCTGGGGATGGGGTTCTAATCCTATCTGATCTTCATGCCCATAATCTCTAAGTCCCCAATATGGTGGGCTTGTTACCACTAAATCTATGCCTGCCTCAGGCCACGAAGCCATTACTTCCCGGCAATCCCCGCATAGGACTTGATTCAGCGGTAACTTGTTCATTTATGTCCTCTTTTTGGTTTCTACTCGGGAAAAAAGGAGCATACTCAGGTTTCCCCCAAGTATGCCCAGATTGACTCCTTAACATCTTCGTCGATCAAGTCATCAATCTTCTTGGTACGTTCTTGCCCCTCTAGGAATCTCACCAGAGAGTCAATTTCAGAGAGTTCGCACCTAAGCCTATTCAGAGCGAACCCGCATGTGTCGTTTTCCCATGTCATTTTGGACTGTCCTTCCGTTTAGTGTGTTTTCTTATGGAGAAAAGCATAAGCCCCCCGAGAATAGCATCAGGGATTACGGTAGGGTGACATAGCAGATCTAGGGTCATTATCTTATGGCTACATTCGCAGGTTGGGGCATAGCTTAACAGATAAGGATGTGTTCCCTCTAGGCTGATTGAAGTATAGACACACTCATCGGTATCTACCTCTCTACCACAAGCAGGACAAGTGACAATCAACTCTTCTCCCTCCTAACGCTGTGTTTCTCTTGGGATACCTTTTCTTGGAATTTTACCCTATCAAGAGTGTCACTCCATAGCTTCTCAAGGGTGGTGTCGTCTAATTCATCGCCACCGAAGGGTCGTGCCCACACTCTTAAAGGACAATTTGGGCTTAGTGTCATGTCTTCACCTCCTTTGACCGTGAAATATCTGATTTAATGGTTCCAGGATAGAAAATAGCCTCAGCCTTTAGTTCTGGATCTGGATATAGTTCACAGACAGCATCATCCAAATTATTTCTTGCTTCATCAAGGTGTCGTAGTCCTCTTCTTATGGCTACACCCGCTGGGCTTGTTTTTTTATGGAATAGTGATTCTGTGAGAATTAGATCCCTCGCTATCATCAGTTTTTTACCGATTTCTTTCCATTCTTCATACTTCATGTCCGTTCACCTTTAGATAATCTGGAAACGCACCCCTCCGCGTATCGATCAGCATCTCTTTCTGAGGCTTCAGGATCATAAGGCACTATACCAAAACTTTCTAAAGCGTGCCACATCTCATGAAAAGCTGTTTTCCTATTGATGCTGTTTTTACTATAAACTTCATTTGTTGAACGATGATAACAAGCTATGGCATTATCTGGAACCTTCTCTGGATCTCTATAGTATTTAGGATACTCAATGCCATAGTAATCAGCTAATACCTTTGAAAATGAGTGATAATATCCATCTATCTCTAATCCATATATTGCGTTTGTTAGAATGTGAAACGGTGGAATCGCGCTAAAGGGTGAGTTAAATCTATATTGAATATCCGGTGTTCTGATTTTGAAGTTTTGTTTATATTTCTCTATTATTTTTTCTAGTCTCTTGACCTCATGAGCCGCGTTCTTGGGGAACTTCATTAAACAATAGCATGAAAAACAAACGAGGGTGTTTTCATCCCATCTTCTTCGTCTATATTGTATTTTCCCACAAATATTACATGGAGGCATCTATTTTTCCTCCGTCCGTGGTTGCTGGGATACAATGGAATATGTCTGAAAAATGGGACATTTTTCTGGGTCACAGTCCCTAAACTCAGTGGAACTAAAATGAAAAAGGAAAAGCTCTATCCAAGAGGATTTCCTGGCGGTTAGTTCACATTTAATTTTATATTCAGTTATTTTACCCAATAGTGTTTTTGTTTCCTCAAGTTTTTGGAAGTGGCATACTCGTTCAGGTTTTTCAACACTCATTTTGTCTCCCTCCTGAGTTCGGCGCAGCAAACGGTCACATCGCGTACCTCCATAGGTGCGAGTTGTTCACTGGGTCTTCAACGTAGAGCTGGGCCATTCTATGACAGAAAATATCATAATCATCTGCCTGGACTGGTTCACCGTTGGCGATCTCGTTGATGCACTCTATACAGATCTCCCATAGTTCGTGATCCCCGAAATCGTCGGTGAACTCGATGGGTTCTGTGTACTCTACCTTATCTCCGCATCTATCGCATTCTCTCATGACCTTTTACCACCGTTATTAATGGATTCACCGTGAACGTAAGGGCAGAAAACACCGTGAACCTGCCCATACCTACAGGGAAATAATTTGCCTCTATAATATTGGCAGAGGGGTTCATACTGCATGTCGCATATTGGTAGGATGTTTTTGTATTCTCTTTGAATCCTGTTGAATATGTCGCCCAAGCTTGGTGTTTGATAGGTAACATCAGCACCATTTGAATCAATGTAGGTTAGGATAAATTCTTCATGTTTAGCAGATAGTTTGAACTCCATCATGGCCGCCTTCCCGTGTATAGTGCGGATGGCCCTAGATCTCTGAAGGAACGCATGGTATCATAGAAGTGAAACGCTTTATGTTGGTAAGTTATCTCGATGACATGCCCTATCTGGAAGCCAAAGTTGTTTCCCTCTATGGTTATGCTTGTGGTGGATTCGGAGAAGGTTGTAAGCTGTATTTGGGTGTAAGGGTAAGGCCAATTTTGTTCTTTTACCTTTATTATTATCCCTCTCTGCGTTGTAATCAGCCCATCGAAGGGTGGAATTAGAGCAAGTACACCAAGGCAAACGATCAGGAGGACGAATATGTTGAAGTATAGATCCTCGCGGTCTATTGTTCATCCCTCCGTGTTTCGTTGGGGAAAATGGTCAATGTCAATACCATTCCTCCTCCTCTTCGTCATAGTCTGGTTCCCAATCATCCTCGTCCTCATCGAACCCATCATCTAGCATATAGAGATGAACATTCTTTGTACCAGCTCCTGATGTTAGGCATGTCCTGACTGGTATCTGGTTTTTCAGTATGCAGTCCTTGATCTCGTCTCTCTTCGATTCATCGTTGAACTTCTTAGCTGTCTTGTCGATGAGTTTTTCAAGTTCAGTTTCAGTAAGGTCTCTACCTTGGAGAATGTAGGCCGTTTCAGGTGTGTTGAGTGTCGGGTGTGTGAATTTGATTTGGATTAGGCTTACGATGGGTATGGTCTTCTCTGGGAAGATGTCGCCAAGTTCCTTCATGCCCTCTTCGTTGAGATGCGCCCAAGTACCGTAGTCTTTCATGGTGTTTCCATCGTCCTCTTGACATGGGTGTTTATGGTAAATTCCCATAGTAAGGCGGTGTTTGTCCAGAGAACAAACAGAATCAGCATGGTGCCAAGATCAATAATTCCTGTCTCGTACAAGGCGATGTTTAGTAGTTGTCCGATAATCCATGCCCAGATCATTTCTGTGTCCTCCTTTCAGATGTATTGCCGGATTGGATGAACTCTCGTTCAAGCGTCCAGAACCCGCCTTCCTCGTCCTGCCGCCAGAGCTCAACGGCGTACCGTGGGTACTTCTCGCTCATCTGGGGGCCTCCTGGGACCGTGTTTCAGACATGTTAGCGGTAAGCCCGAGAAGAACCATACAGTGAGGGTTCTCTGGGTGTGGGGTTAAGCCCATGAGGGCTAGGGTGTCCTTGAGGTTGCCCTTGGGTGGGTTTCTGAAGTGGAAATGAGCCTCAGTAACGTATTTCTTTATGCTGTGGGTTACGCCTGTGGACTCAACGTACTTCTGTACCTTCTCTAATCTCTCGCTCACTTTTTTCACCTTGTGTGGGTCGGGCTGATTTCGCTGTTTCCAGCTCGTCAGCACAGGGATTCACCTGTGGATCAGTCCGTTTTGTTGCCTCTTCTCTGGCACATAATTTGCGTTGAGTCATACCCACCACCCCTTGAAATGCCCGTAGACCACGGCACAGGCACATAGTATTGAGGCAAGGAAACTGAGGAATACGAGTTTAAGCCAGCCGTCGCTGTGGCGGTAATAATGGTACAGTGTTTTTATCCAAGTCAATACGCCGCCTCCAAGGGTTTCTCCTGTATGGGTGGGTAGGTTTGCTGTAGCTCGTTGAGTCGGTGTATGGTTTCTCTGGTTTTCTTTTTGATGTGTTCGATTATTGGTGTCGTGTCTTTGATGAGTCGATATCTTGTGGGTATGGTGCCTTTAACTGGTAGGCCGTTTTCTTTTCTGTACCGCCTTTTTCTTTTTACGCTGTATTCTTCGTAGTCGTCTGGGAATGTGTGGGTCGGTGTTTTCTCGAAGAACTGGGGGTGTGTCTCGATCATCCGGTAGATGTTTTTCTTGTATATCTGGGTTCGGGTCGCTAGTTCTTTCACGGTGAAGGTTTCTCCTGATTCGAGGAGCAGTAACACTATTTCGATGTAGCTTACGCCTTGAACCCGGTGTATGTTGAAGATGTCCATTACGGTATCCACCCATTCACGCCTCAAGCCACCGCCTCCTCGTTAAGCAGGTATGCCCGCGCTGCCCTGTGTAGCTCCTCAGCCCGTACCGATATGGGTGGTTGTACCTTCTTGGCTTCACGGGCTTTGATCAAGTTCACCATGTATGGCTTCAACCACCCGCCTCCTTTTTGGCCCAGACTAGCCGGTTTTTTCGTCTGTCCTTGTAGCTGTGTAGTCTGTTTTTCTGTCGTAGGCTGCGTAGTTTGTTTCCGATCTCTTCTATGCGTGGTTTGCG
>Ga0180438_10002390_pt1 | contig 30783 bp, 21 predicted proteins | sample SS_ome_12_FD_132455 | JGI IMG/M metagenome (GOLD analysis project Ga0180438, IMG submission 132455) | Hypersaline lake sediment archaeal communities from the Salton Sea, California, USA - SS_3_D_2 metaG | ecosystem: Environmental > Aquatic > Non-marine Saline and Alkaline > Hypersaline >...
AGAGCATGAAGTCGTCGGTGCCGACGAACACGCGCCCGCCGGCCACGGTCGGGTTGCCGTAGGTCTGCGAGCCGAGCTTGGCGGCCCAGCGCACGTTCTGCGTGGTCTCCGGGTCGATGCCGCCGCCGGAGGGGAGCTTGTGGCCCGGCTCGAAGGTCTCGGGCAGATTCGTCTCGGCGGAGATCATGTTCCGCTCGGCGGTGCCGCCCCACTGCGGCCAGTCGGCCCGGGCGGCGGCGGCCCAGGCGAGCACTGCAAACGTGGCCAGAAAGACGGCAAGGCGGGACGGCAAGCTCGGCATGGGGCACCTCGGGGGCAGGGGGGGCGGGGGTTCGGTGGGCAGTGCCTCTATGATAGCAGGAACGCCGGGCTAAGGCGAATCGCGGGGGTGGGCGGGAGCGGTGGAATATCGAATGACGAATCGTGCCTCCCGCGTGGTGGAGGATGAAAGGTGAGCGGGCCGGAGAGTTGAGCGCCGTTTGGGTGCCCCGCGGGCTTCCGCCCGCGGCTGTCAACACTCCCCACTTCCCACTCCCCACTTCCCACTTCCCACTGCCTACTGTCCTCTGTCCTCCGCCTTCTCCAGGCGCCAGCCCGGCTCGACCACCGGCCTTTGGCCCTCGGGTAGCGGCTCGGCGAGCTTCCCATAGAGTTCCGGCCGCCGGGCCTTGAGATAGCGCCGGCCGCTGGACAGATCGAGCTTCTCGGGCGTGCAGAGGCCCACGGCCAGGTCGTCGCCCAGCGTGCGGCACTCGGCGAGGATCTCGCCGAAGGGGTCGATCACCATGGCGCCGCCGTTCTTCACGGTGTCGTGGTCCACGCCGATCGGGTTGGTGTAAACGTAGTAAAGCCCGTTCTCGAACGCCCTGGCCGGCAGCCAGCGCAAGAGCCACCGCCGGCCCTTGGGACCATCGAACTCGATCCGTAGCGACACCGGGTCGCGGTGGCGGTTCTCCCACAGCTTCCGGTCGATCTTTCCCCGGCCAGGCATGGGGCTCTGAAGCCCGCAGGTCACGTGGGGGGCGAAGATCACCTCCGCTCCTTTGAGCGCCATCAGCCGCGGATTCTCGACGAGGTTGTTGTCGTAGCAGGTGAGGATCCCGCACCGGGCCCCGGCCAGCTCGAAGACCTCCAGCTCGTCGCCCCAGCTCAGGTGCTCGCTGATGAAGGCGTGGAGCTTGCGGTGCCGGGCCACGAAGCCCTCGGCCCCCACGGCCACGTAGGTGTTGTAGAGCCTGCCGGCGTCCGACTCGATCAGCCCGGCCAACAGCGGCACGCCGAGGTCTTTCGACAGCGCGGCGAGCCGCCGGGTGCTCGGCCCGTCGGGCACGGGCTCGGCGAGCTTCTCGATCTCGGGGCGCGAGAGGGTTTGCAGGAACGTGTAGCCGGGGATGCAGCACTCGTGGAAGCTGACGATCTCGGCCCCCTGCTGGACGGCCCGCCGCGCCAGCGCCTCGATCCGCCCGAAGTTGTACTCTTTGTCGGCGTCCCGGGCCTCGAACTGGGCGGCGGCGATACGGACGTCACGCATGGTTCTTCTTCCAAAGCCGCTTGCGGCTTCGCAACAAGCAGCGGTTAGCGCGCTTCCCGCACCGCCTCGTACAGGGCCACCAGGTTCTCCTGCGGCGTGTTGGCCTGGACGTTGTGTACCGTGTTGAAGACGAAGCCTCCGCCGCGACCGAAGATTTCGATCCGCTGGCGCACCTCACGGCGCACGTCGTCGGGCGTGCCGAAGGGGAGCGTCTTCTGCGTATCGACCCCGCCGCCCCAGAACGTGATCTTCTCGCCGAACTGCCCCTTGAGCCCTTGCGCGTCCATGCCCGCGGCCGAGCACTGCACCGGGTTGAGGATATCGAACTCCGCCTCGATGAAGTCGGGCACGAACGCGACGACCGACCCACACGAATGGATGAACGACCGCCACGACGTGTTCTCGTGGAGCCAGTCGTTCACCCGGCGGTGGAACGGCATGTAGAGCTTCCGGTAGGCGGCCGGGTTGATGAACGGCCCGGTCTGGGTGCCGAAGTCGGTCCCGGTGACGAACACCGCCGTGACCTTGTCGCCCACCGCATCGTGGATCTTGGCCAGGTTCTTAAGCGCGATCTCGCACTGCCGGGTGAACACCTCGTAGACGTAGTCGAACCGGGCGGCCGTGGCCATGTACCACTCGGCCACGTCGCGGATGCCCTTGGGGTATTTGATCCACGGGACCGGGACTAGGGCGATGTCGCCGTAGGCCGTGCCCCCGAAGTTGGCGAGGATCGCCTTGTCGGTTTCCTTGTACAACCGCTCGGCCTCGGTGGCGAAGTGCTGGAGCGTTTCGTCGGAGATCGGGCCGAACTCCTGGAGGTTGTCCTCCGGGTCGAGGCGTTCCTCGTCGATCGGCTCCTGGCGCACGATCGTGTCGAAGTAGTAGCCCCCCTTGGGCATCCGGCCGCTGGGCGGAGCGGAATGATCGCCCTCCGGATACATGAGGATGTCGCCGTTCGGCTCCGGCTCGGTATTAAAACCCCCGGGCACGAGCACCGGCGTCCCGTCGAAGAGCTGCCACGGTTTCCAGTCTTTCTTCTCGAACCCGAAGAAGGTGTCGGTCCCCTCCAGCCCGACCACGTCGACCCCCACCGCGTCGATCAGATCGGGGGCGATCTCGCCGAGCATCTGGTAGGGCTCGACCACCTTGACCGGCGTGCCCGGCGGGTCGAGCTTCAACCCCTGCCGAAGCTGGTAGACGCTACTGACGTGCATTCCCGTCACCGGGCTGGCACCCAGGTCGAGCGGCACGTGATCGGGCTCTTCGTGGTGCAAGGTGGCTTCGACGCGCTGTCGGGAGTTCATGGGCTACTGAGTGGGGAGTGGGAAGTATTGATAGCCGCGGGCGGCAGCCCGCGGGGCCCGCGGGGGTACTGGCCGTAAACGAAGCGGCCGAGATCACGCTGCATTGGACGCGCGGGCCGCCCCCTTGTCAACCCCCGCCCGCCGCGGCTACCATGGGGCCGGCGTCACTCATTCTCCGGCAGAGAATCGCGAGGTCTCCCATGCCCAACGCCGGCCAACCGGATCGCGGCAGCGTTGCCTACGTGTCGCTCCTGGCCGGCGTGGCCGCGTTGGGCGGGCTGCTGTTCGGATACGACACGGCGGTGATCTCGGGCACGATCGGCTTCCTGCGAACCCGGTTCGAGCTCAGCCCGTTCTGGGAAGGGTGGACCGTCTCGAACGTGCTGGTCGGCTGCATGGTGGGCGCCGCCTTGGCCGGGCCGCTGAGCGACCGCTTCGGACGCAAGCGAATCCTGCTGCTTTCGGCGGTGCTGTTTGCCGTTTCGGCGCTTGGGTCGGCCCTACCGCGGAACCTGGTGGAATTGGTGGCCGCGCGGTTCGTGGGCGGGCTGGGCGTGGGCATGGCCTCGATGCTCTCGCCGCTGTACATCGCCGAGGTCTCACCCGCCCGGCTCCGTGGCCGCCTGGTTTCGCTGAACCAGATCACGATCATCTCGGGCATGTTGGTGATCGCCGTGGTGAATTGGCTCATCGCCCAGAACGCGCCCAGCGAGCAGTGGAACGTGGGAGTCGGCTGGCGGTGGATGTTCGGCTCCGAGGTGCTGCCCGCCCTGTTGTTCCTGGCCTGTCTGTTCGCCGTGCCGGAGAGCCCGCGCTGGCTGACCAAGCAGGGCCGGGAAGCGGAGGCGATGCAGGTGCTCACCCGGATCGGCGGAACTGACGAGGCCCGCTTCGCCATGGGCCAGATCAAGGAAGCGATCGCCCTGGAGAGCGGCTCGTTCCGGGAGCTCTTCCAGCCGGGAGTGCGCGTGGCCCTGGTGATCGCCGTGGTGCTGGCCGTGCTGCAGCAGGTCACGGGCATCAACGCCGTGATGTACTACGCGCCGGAGATCTTCAAGAGTTCCGGGGCCGAGGTGAGCGCGGCCCAGGCCCTGCTACAGACCGTGGCGGTGCAGGCCGTCAACGTGCTCTTTACGCTGGTGGCCATCTGGGTCGTCGACCGATGGGGGCGAAAGCCCCTGCTGCTGATCACCTCGGCGGCGATGGGCGTCTCGCTGGTCCTCTTGGGCGGGGCGTTTCAACTGGGGCTGCCTTCCCGCTGGATCTTCCTCTACACGCTGCTCTACGTGGCTTCCTTTGCCGTGGCCATGGGGCCGGTGGTCTGGGTAGTGCTCTCGGAGATCTTTCCCACGCGGATCCGGGGCCGGGCCATGGCCGTGGCCACCGTGGCCCTGTGGATCGCCTGCTTCGCCGTTTCGCAGACCGTCCCCACCATGTTCAAAGACCTCGGCCACCCGGCCACGTTCTGGACCTACGCGGCGATGTGCGCCGTTTCGTTCGTCTTCGTCGCCCGGTTCGTCCCGGAGACCAAGGGCAAGACCCTCGAAGAAATCGAGCGCGGCTGGCTGCGATCGGGTGAGCCGCCGCACGGAGCGTGACCCTCATCGTGTCGCACACCTTCCGCACGGTTGACAGCCGCGGGCGGCAGCCCGCGGAGCGATGTGGAAGAGCAAACCGTCGAAGAACCCTCCGCGGGCTGCCGCCCGCGGCTATTACATGAATAACAACGAATGCGGTTGGACGAATGACGCGAACGATGCGGCAGTAGTAATGAACCGCATGCATTAGCCGAGGGAGTTGACGATCATGCACACACCGAAAATCCGTCGCGTTTGTTGGGTCGTTTCACTGTCACTGGCACTCAGCGCGATCACCACCCTTGCGGCCGACGACCCCTTCGAGCGCTGGCCGCATTTCAGCGGCGTTTACCCCCACACGGCCGGGCTCTCCGACTCCTACAGCGAGGCGGGCATCGGGGCCGTGGTCCCCTGGGCCGATCGGCTGTGGTACGTCAACTACGTGGCGCACAAGGCGGGTGCCCGGGTCGGGCTGCACGAGATCATGCCCGACTTGACATTCCGCCGCCGGCCCGAGAGCGTGGTGGGCACCCACGCCGGGCGCATGATCCACCGGGAGACGAACCAGCTCCTGATCGGCCCCTACGTGATCGACGCGCAGGGGAACGTCCGGCTCTTCGAGAAGATGGCCCGGGCGGAGCGGGTCACGGCCATCACCCGGCACCTCACGGACCCTGCGAACAAGGTCTACTTCCAGGCCATGGAAGGCAAGATGTACGAGGGGGACCTGCGCACGCTCGAGACGACCGAGCTGTTCGACCTGCGTAAAGAGCTGGGCATCGGCAAGGCCCATTTCAAAGGGGCCTACACCAGCCAGGGTCGCTACGTGGCGGCCAACAACAGCTACGACGGGCGCGACGTGCGCCCCAGCTTCGGCGGTGCCTACCAGCGCGGCGAGGGGCGGCTGGCCGAATGGGACGGCAACGAGTGGCGAATCATCCACTCGACCGCGTTCTGCGACGTCACGACCGCGGCCGGTCCCGACGCCGTGGCCGACGACGACTCCCCCCTCTGGTCGACCGGCTGGGACAAGCGTTCCGTGCTGCTCTGCGTGCTGGCCGAGGGGAAGTGGAGCACGTACCGGTTGCCCAAGGGGAGCTCGGCCTACGACCACGCCTGGTGTACGGAGTGGCCGCGGATCCGCCGGGCCGCGCCGGGGCGGTGGCTGATGGACATGCACGGGCTGTTCTACGATTTTCCCCACGACTTCCAGCCGGGCAAGACATCGGGGTTAAATCCCTATGCGTACCACCTGCGCATGACGCCCGACTTTTGCTCGTGGCAGGGCAAATTGGTGCTGGCCGCCGACCAATCGTCGTCGATGGGCCACCGGCACCGCTTCGGCGGCCAGCCGCAATCGAACCTCTGGTTCGGCTCGCTCGATGAAGTCGCTGACTGGGGACGTCCCGCCGGCTGGGGCGGCGTGTGGCTCGAGGACCCGATCCGGGCCGGCGTGCCGAGCGACCCGTTCCTGATCCAGGGCTTCACGCGCCGCACGCTCCACCTAATCGAAGGGGCCGGGCCGGACGCCGCCGCCGGCACGGGCATCCCCCGCTGCACGGGCAGCTTCGAGATCGTCGAGCTGCCCCGGGCGCTGGCGGGATTGCCCTACGTGACCGTCGACCGCGGTTCGATGGAGAAGCCGGCCCCGGGCTACTCGTTCACGGTCGACCGCCACGTGACCGTCTACCTGGCCGTCCATGAGCGCGGCAAACCGACGGTGCCCGAGGGATGGAAAGACACCGGCATGAAGCTCACCTGGACGCACGGCGGGCCGTACACCGACACGATCTACCGGCGGGAATTCAGGCGGGGCACCGTCGAAATTCCCGGGCACGACGGGCACAACGAGCTTACGCACTACGGCGTGCCGAACATGGCGTTCGCGCAAGCCGCCGGCGACGAAGAGGGAGAAGTGAAGATCACCGGGCTGCCGGAGAATCTCGCCGGGAAGGTCGGCACCCCGCCGAAGACCTCGTCACAGTCCGCGGCCCCACCGGCCGCCGACGGCCCGACGACGTTCACCCTCGAGATCGACCGCAATGGCACGGGCGAGTGGTCGTTGTTCCGCAAGGTCGTGATGCCCGAGGAGGGCTACGCCTGGGTCGAGCTGCCGGACGATGAGCCGGTCGTTTGGATGCGGGTCACGTCGGACCGCGACTCGGTCGGTTCGGCCATGTTCGTGTTCGGTCCCCGCGACGATCGGGAGCCCGACGGGCCCCAGGCGGCGATCTTCCGGGCCATCCCCCCGGCGAAAGAAGCGAAGCCGCAAATTCAAGGGGGCCTGCTGCCGCTGGCCGACAAGCTGTGGATCACCACTTACACGACCGACGCCCAGGGCCGCGGCCGGAAGGGCAGCGGGCTGTGGGAGCTGGACGAGAAAATGAACTTCACCCGACGTGGCGAGTCGATCGACGGGGTGTTCGCCAATCGCAAAATGGTCGGTGGGCGCCTGAGCATCGGCCCGTACCTGATCTCCGACGACGGCCAGGTCCGCACGTTCGAGGCGCTGGCCGGCGGGCACGTGGTGGCCTCGGTCCGTCATCCGCGCGAGCAGGGCAAGGTGTGCTTCTTGACCGTCGACGGCCGGCTCCTCGAGGGCGACGTCTCGTCGCTTCGTGTGGAGCAGGTCGCCGACGTGCCCAAGGAACTGGGGCTTGCAAACAAGAATCTCCGGTTCAAGGGCGGTCACCAGTCGGGCGGCACGATCTTCGTCACCGCGGCCGGGCCGGACGGCAAGAGCGGCTGCCTGGCCGAGTTCGACGGGAAAGGTTGGAAGCTCGTCGACGACCGCCCCCACGGCGAGGTGGCCGACTGGGCTTCGATGAGCCAGACCGTGGTGGCCACCGGCTGGGACGAGGCGTCGGCCCTTTTGCAGATCCGCGCGGGCGGCGGCTGGGTCACCTACCGGCTGCCCAAGGCCGACGAGGCGCTCGACCGTGCGGCGGCCGGCGACCAGCGCGGGCGGATCCGCGAGGTGCAGACCGAGCGGATCCTGATGGACCTCGGCGGGATCTTCTACGAGACGACCGGGCTGGCCCACGCCTGGTTCGTCCGGCCCGTGGCAACGCACGGACGGGTAATCGGCGATTTTGGGAGCTGGCGGGGCTTGACCGTGATGACCGGCGGGGCGGCCGACGCGGAGCCCGACGCCAACTTCGTGCGCGCCGGCGAGGACGTGGGCCTGTGGTTCGGCAAGACCGACGACCTTTGGCGCCTGGGGCGTGCCCGGGGCGTAGGCGGCCCCTGGAAAGACACCCCGGTCGACTCTGGCCGGCCCTCCGAGCCCTACCTGATGACCAATTTTCAGGAAAAACGGGTCGAGCTGAGCCACGACGCCGCCGAGCCGGTGAGCTTCACCCTGCTGGTCGACCCGTTGGGCAGCCGCCAGGTGTGGAAGCCCTACCAGACGATCGAGGTCCCGCCGGGCAAGACCGTCACGCACGAGTTTCCCGAGGCCTTTTCCGCCCACTGGGTCCGCGTGCGATGCGACGCGAAATGCCGGGCTACGGCCTGGTTCGTTTATGACTGAAATAGCAGGCAATCAGGTGAACGGTGCATGGAACGTGCTACCGAGTGGACGGCACACGGAGCGTGCCTATTACCCTCAAGGGAGATACTCCGATGCGCGGCGCCCAAACCGCTTTGGTCGTGCTGTTGAGGGTCGCGGGCCTGCTCGCGCTGGTGGCGCTGGTCTTCGTGTTCGTCCCCTTCGGCTGGATGCAGGAGATTGCGCGGTCGCTGGGGCTCACCGAGCCGGTGGCCACGCCCTTGAACCACTACCTGACCCGCTCGCTTTCGGCCATGTACGCCTTCCAGGGGGCGTTGCTGGTGTACCTGTCGCTCGACGTGGTTCGCTACGCCCCGCTGGCCCGGTTTCTGGCCGGAATGGGGGTCGGCTTCGGGGTCCTGCTCTTCGGGCTGGACTACCTGGTGGGCATGCCGGCGTTTTGGACCTTCGGCGAGGGGCCGATCACGGTGATCTACTGCATTGCCCTCTACGCCGCCGCCGACCGGGTGTGTCGCGCAACGAGAAGAGGACAGGACTGATTTGTGCGAAGCACGCTTCGGGCCGCTCCGGCAGAACAGCCCCGTCCCCTTTTCGTTCGCCCGCGTCTTGGCTAGATTGGCCGTTGTACCCACCCCGTGCGCCGGGATCCCGCTCGGTTGTTCCACGTGTTTGTATCCCCTGACTTCCAAGCAAAAAAAGGAGTATTCGGTATGAGTCGAACGAAAACGACGCGTCGTGCTTTCTTGAAGGGTTCGACATCGCTGGCGGCGGCCGGCGTGGCGGCCCCCTACGTGTGGACCGGCACTGCGGCCGGGCAGGATTCGCCGGCCGAGAAGCTCACCGTGGGGGCCATCGGCACCGGCGGGCGCGGCACGCACATCGGCAACGACGCCGCCCGGCTGGGCAACATGGTGGCCGTGGCCGATGTGAAACGGGGCAACGCCGAGAAGTTCGCCTCCCGCTTCGGCGGCAAGTGCGAAGTCTTCGAGGACTACCACAAGATCCTCGACCGCAAGGACGTCGACGTAGTGACCTGCGGCACGCCCGACCACTGGCACGTCAAGGTCGCCATCGACGCCATGCAGGCGGGCAAGGACATCTACTGCGAGAAGCCGCTGACGCTCACCATGGACGAAAGCCGCCAGGTGATGAAGGTCACCCGGGAAACCGGCCGCATCTTCCAGGTCGGCACCCAGCAGCGGAGCGAGTACAACAAGATGTTCCTGAAGGCCGTCGCCATCGCGCGCAGCGGCCGGCTGGGCGACAAGCTCCATGCATTGAGCTCCGTGGGCGGGGCGACCAGCGGCGGGCCCTTTCCTAACCAGGACCCGCCCGGCGACCTGAACTGGGACTTCTGGCTCGGCCAGACCCCCAAGGTGCCCTTCTGCCCGAACCGCATCGGGTGGAACTTCCGCTGGTGGTTCGAGTATTCCGGCGGCCAGGTGACCGACTGGGGCGTTCATCACACCGACATCGCCGTCTGGGCCTTGGGCGGCGAGGAGACCGGCGTCGTCGAAGCCACGCCCGTAAGCGACCAGTGCAACTTCCCCCTGGGCCGCGAGCTGATGCGCGATACCTTGCTGGGCAAGAAGCCCTTCCAGGACCTGCCGGTGAGCTACAACGTGGCCAACCGGTTCCGCGTCGACATGAAGCTCCCCGGCGGCAACGAGATCACTCTCTTCAGCGGTAAGAACGAGCTGATCCTCTCGGGCGACAAGGGCAAGATCCGTGTGAACCGTGGCGGGCTCAGCGGCAAACCCGTCGAAGACATCAACGCCAGCGAGCAGGACCGCCAGTGGCTCGATGAAGAGGTCAACAAGCTCTACCGCGACATGCCCATGCAAGGGCACATGGCCAACTTCTTCCATTGTGTGAAGACCCGCGAGAAGCCGATCTCCGACGTCTGGACCCACTGCAACTCGGTCAACGCCTGCCACATGGCCAACATCGCCATGCTCCTGGACCGGACCGTGCGGTTCGACCCCAAGAAGTACCAGTTTGCCGACGACGCCGAGGCCAACGCGCTGATGACCCGCGAGCAGCGGGCGCCGTATCAGATCAGGGTGTAGGGTGGGTGCTCGCACCCACGCCAACCGTTGTGTCGCGGTTTCCCGACCGCGACACGCTTCCGACGGGAGGTCTCCCCGCACTCCCCTCCGGAGACCTTCAGTCGGCCCGGTGGCTTGGTCGGGAGACCAAGCCACAACACGGCGCGGGGCCAAGCCACAACGGCCTTCCCCGTGCCCCCCAACCGCGAATTGCGTGCGGCCGGCCGGGAGCCTATACTACGGTTTGCACTCGGCGACCCGTCGTAGGAAGCACGGTCGTCCAATTCCCGCCCCCATCACCCACCCGGGAGGAGCCGACATGAGCACTACCCGCCGTCATTTTCTGAAAACCGCCGCCGTCGGTGCAACCGCCGGCGCCCCGTATCTCTTTACCAGCGAACAGGCCCGAGCCCAGGACGCCGCCAACGACCGACTGGGCATCGGCTCGATCGGCACCGGCGGGCGGGGCTCGGGCATCGGGGGCGACGCCTGCGGTCGCGGCAACGCCATCGCCGTGGCCGACGTCGACTTAAGCCACGCCGAACGGTTCGCCTCCCGCTTCAAGGGCATGAAGGTCTACCAGGATTACCGCAAGCTCCTGGACCACAAGGACATCGACGTGGTCACCATCGGCACGCCCGACCACTGGCACGTCAAGGTCGCCATCGAGGCCCTCCAGGCCGGCAAGCACGTCTACTGCGAGAAGCCGCTAACGCTCACGATCGACGAGGGCAAGAAGATCTGCCAGGTCGTCAAACAAACCGGCAAGGTCTTCCAGGTCGGCACCCAGCAGCGGAGCGACGGCCGCTTCCGGCTGGCCGTGGCCATCGCCCGAAGCGGGATGCTCGGCAAGCCATTGAAGGCCACGTGCTCGATCGGCGGGGCCCCGACCGGCGGCCCCTGGGAGCCGACCGACCCGCCCCCGCAGCTCGACTGGAACTTCTGGCTCGGCCAGTGCCCCGTGGTGCCTTTCACCCCACAACGGTGCCACGGCAGCTTCCGCTGGTGGCTGGAGTACTCGGGCGGGAAGCTCACCGACTGGGGTGCCCACCACGTCGACATCGCCCACTGGGGCCTGGGCAAAGAGCACACCGGCCCCGTCGAGATCGAGGGGACCGGCACGTTTCCCAACGTTCCCGACGACTTCGACCCGGTGGCCTTCTTCGCGGGAAAACAGAAGCTCGCCAACGGCTTCAACACGGCCACCGAGTTCCACATCGATCTCAGGTTCGACGACGGCAACGCGATCCACGTGCAGCACGGCCCCGACAACGGCATTTGGTTCGAGGGCCCCCAGGGCAAGATCTTCGTCAACCGCCGCCGGATCACGGGCAAGCCGGTCGAGGACCTGGCCGGCGAGCAGAAGGAGAAGATGGACCAGGCCGCCCTGGCCCTCTACAAAGGCAAAGAGCCCCACGGCCACATGCAGAACTTCTTCGACTGCATCGCCGAAGGCGGCGAGCCGGTCTCCGACGTGTTTACGCACCACCGCGAGTTGACGAGCTGCCACCTCTGCAACCTCGCCATGCTCCTGAAGCGCAAGCTCCGCTGGGACCCGGAGAAGCAGGAGTTCATCGGCGACGACGTGGCCAACGCCCTGTTGAGCCGCCCGCGGCGCGAGCCCTACACGCTCAACGTGTAAGCCGCTTCGCAACCGCACCATAAAGCCGCGACCGGTGGTCGCGGCCCGGCTAACTCGCGCGCCCGGCAGTGCCGCACCGGTCGCGGGGCCATCCATGGTGTGCCCACCAGTAGATGAACGCGCCGATGGCGATCAGCGTACACACCGTGCCATAGCCGAGCAATCCCAGCATGAGCCACATCAACACGTACGAGATCGCCTCCTTCAGAGAACCGGGCGTCTGTTGGAGGTCTGGATCCAGTCGCCAGACCGACAGCAGAACGGCCGTCGCACCCATCAGCAAGAGCATGGTGCGAAGGCTGAACTGGAATGGACCGCGGCGCTTGACCGCCGAACGACGGGTTACCAGTAGTTGGGTAGCGTAGCCGGTCGAGGCGAGGATGCATGTCGCAAGGACGAAGTTCAAACACAAGGGTAGCGTGCGGAAACCGTCCGGAGCGATGTCGTATAGACTGGGACTCGGCCAACGAGACCGTTTCCACCAACCGACTTCCGGATCTAGGCCGGGCCAGCACGGACGCGTCATGAACGTGAACGGCCAGCCGTGTTTCCACGTCGCGGCGGGGTCGACAGGTATCGTCCACGGCCAGATCTCGCCGTGAGGCTGCACCTCAGGTTCGCCCCATCCCCGGACGTTCGCAACGACCAGCGCGGCCCCCACGGCGAGAAGTGCCAGCAGCGTTTGCCAACGCAGACGCTTCTTCGCAATCGTCCCCATCGCCGCAATGTACCGCGGCAAATTGCCTTCGGCAATCCCCCGCCACGCCCCCGAAAGTCTGCCCCGGGGACTCTTGTATTGCGCGTAGTCGATCCCTACCGGTAATTGCAGGAATCCGTTAGGCTGAAGGAGGGCAATCGCGGGAGACGCTACGATGTCCGTCGACGAACTCTTGGGGCACGTCCCGCCCGAGGTGGTCTACCGCCGCGTCCCGCTGCCGCCGCAACAGAACGCCTGGCCGCTGTGGGAGGAGGCGGTCGCCGGCATCGAAGCGGTCTCGTCGGAAATCGATCGCTGGAGCGATCTCTACTGGGGTACCGACGAGCCCGGCGAGTACGCGCCCTGGCCCACGGACGAGGAGGCGGGGGACATTCGCGAGTTGCTGCGCCGCGAGCAGTGGCGGCTCGACCGGTTTGAGGAGGGCCTTGACCGCGGGCGGCCCCAGGTGCCGATGTCTGAGCCGGGCGGCGAAATCGTATCGACCTCGATGGAGTTGCGGACCATCGTCCGGCTCCGATGGCTGTTGGCCCGGTCGCATGTCGCCGAAGGCCGGGCGGACGAGGCGTTGGGGATTTGCCTCGGCTCGCTTCGCGCGGGCGAAATGCTGTTTCTAGGCGAGGGGATGATCGTCGATTGGCTGCTTGCCCTGGCCTTCTACGGCTTGGCCTGGCACGGCGTTGGCTGGCTCCTGGAAAACGCCGAGTTGAATCGGGAGTCGTTGCACCGGGCGCTTGCTGCGTTGCGTGCCGAGTCTCCGTTCGCCGACGCGCTGGCGACCAGCTTGAAGGTCGATCTCGTGTACGATCTTGGCACGCTGGATCGCCTTCCCGACCCGGCCGACGCGCCCGTGCTGGCCGAGGCCCTGTACCGCAATGCGTTTTCTCGGCGATGCATCTTCGGCGACGGGGAGCTGATGGAGGTTCCCGAGAGCGACCCTCGCGTCCAATGGGTCCGCGAGAAGATACACTTCCTGCTCGACGACCATCCCCGCCCGTTCGACAAGATCGCCACGGCTCAGATCCTCGGCCGGGCCCATGTGGAGGCAGTGCGTGCGTGCGACGAGCTCGAACACAAGCCGGCCGACGAGGTGACCAAGGCACTGGAAGCCTCGCCACTGAACGAACAGATCCGCGGCAAGGCCGAGCTTTGGCCGAACGTGCTGATCCCGATGTTCTCACTGGAGGCGATCGGCGACACGGAAGAAGCAGCACAGTACCGCAACAGTATGGTCGAGCTGTTCGACGACGACCCGGAGATGCGCGAGTTCTACCGAATCCCCAGCGACGAGGAATTTGCCGCCATGCGGCAACGAATCCGGGAAACCGAAAACCCGGTCGGCTGGTGGTTCATCAACACCACAGCGCCCGCAACACGCGCGTACTTCGGGTTCGTCGCCCGAGAGAACCAGCGGCGGGAAGAGCTGGCCGAACGGATCACCCGGCGGCTGGGCAGCGAGTAACCACGGGACACCACCCCATGATCGCCCGCCACCTCCCCCGCGCGCTGCTCTACGCCGCCGCCGGCTTCGCCTATGGCGTGCTCTTGGCGGCGGGAGTCTGGGCTGCACGGTACGGCGGGTGGGCCTCCATGGATGTGTTATACTGGATGTCTTCCGCGCCCTTCGGGTTCTTCTGTTTCCGGCATCTTCCCCGTGCCATTTTGCTGATACCCTTGTACTGGGCGCCGATCGGCTTGCTCGTCGTTTTGTCCGAGAACCGGTGGTTCCGCCGTGCGTGCATGGCGCTGCTCGTAGTCCACTATGCGAGCATCCCCCTCTTCCTATGGTTTGGCGACCTGCGGTGGTCCTACTTGGTTGATGCACTCAGCGAGTCTTCCGACGCGCTTTCGGCCGTCCTCCAAACGGCAGTCTTGTATGCCGCGGGCCAAGCGTTGATATGGTGGGCTCTCCTCTCAGCGAGACGGCGGGCAAAGCGAGAATCGGACGAGCGCGGGCCCTGGCAATTCACGCTGAAAGAGCTGCTCGTGGTGCCCGTCGTCTTGGCCCTGGCCCTGGGAGCGATCGTCGCCGAGTACCGCCGGGCCGAACGCCAGCAACGAGCCGTGGCGGAATTGCAGAAGGCCGGCGCGCGGGTCAGACCTACGTTTTGGCACGACGGGTTCGAGAACAAGTTCCTTCCCACCGGGGTCTTCAGCGACGTTTTCGAGGTGAGCTGCTACAACAAAGCCGAGATCCGCGACGAACATCTCGCCCAAGTCGAGCATTTCCCGCTGCTGTGCTATATCGATCTCACCGGCACTCAGATCACAGACGCCGGGCTTGCCCACCTTTCAACCCGACGTTACCTTTCCGGAGTCATCCTCCGCAACACCGCCGTCACCGATGCCGGGCTTCGGCATTTGGCCAAGGCAAAGCGGCTGTGCCATCTCACCCTGAGCAATACCAGAATCACCGACGCCGGACTGGCTGAGCTACGGGAACTCCCGCGCCTGCGGTATCTGCGCTTGGATGGCACCGGAGTCACCGACGCTGGTATGGCCGAAGTCGGGCAAATGGAATCACTCGACGAACTTGTTCTGACCGGCATGAAGATCAGTGATGCGGGCCTGCGGCATCTCGCGGGCCAAACCCAACTCCATTCGCTGGACCTGAGTGGTACGGACGTCAGCGACGCCGGCCTTCGACACCTGGCGCGTCTCGATGAGTTGACGTACATCGATCTCGCGAACACGGGGGTCACCGACAGAGGGATCGAGCATCTCAAACAGGTCCCTCTCCATGAGCTTGTTCTATCCGGGACCCGCGTGACCGGAACAGGCTTCCGTACCTTCACGAGGTTGGATGACCTGAGCTTGCTCGATCTGTCCGACGCTCCGGTGAACGACGCGGGCTTGCAGGCGATCGTGAAGGCAATCACTTCCACCGAGAAGCGCTACCGTTGCCTGACCCTGAAGCTCTCAGGGACCCGAATCACGGACGCGGGCCTTGGGTATCTGAAAGACGTGGGAAGTCTTTACGAGCTCCATCTAGCCGGCACCGCGATTGGCGACGCAGGTATCGAGCACCTCGCACTCGTGCCGGGGCTCTCGTCACTCAACCTCCAAGGCACCCGGATCACCGACGCGGCCCTCCCGCCGATCGAGAAGATGGGCGCTCACAACGTCAACCTGAAACACACGCAAGTCACCGCCGCGGCGAAGAAGGCCATGCAAGCTCGGCTCTCCGGGATGAACCTCGACTGGGACGGCGAGTGGTAGAAAAGCAGCCAGAAGCGCCGCGCAGGCATCCGCTCGCGTCTCTCCGTCCCTCCTTCTCCCCCTCACCCCTACCCCCCCGCCTCGCCGCCCGCTATCCTACTTGCATGTCCTTCTGGCGAGACAAAGTCGCGCTGGTGACCGGCGGCTCGAGCGGGCTGGGCCGGGTGATGGCCGAGGCGTTCGGGCACGCGGGGTGCAAGCTGGCCATCGTGGGGCTCGAGGCCGGCAACGTCGAGCGGGCGGCCGGCGAGATGAACCAGGCCGGGATCGAGACGCTCGGCCTACCCGCAGACATCACCCGCCAGGAGGACGTCGATCGGCTCTTCGACCAGACGCTCTCGCGCTTCGGCCGGCTCGACGTGCTGGTGAACAGCGCGGGCCGGACCGACCGGGGCAAGGTGCTCGACATCACGCCCGAGCAATTCCGCGAGCTTATGGAGCTGAACCTCGTGGCCCTGGTCCGCTGCACCCGGGCGGCCGTGCCGCACCTGTTGAAGACCCGGGGGCACGTGGTAAACATCGGGTCGCTGGCGGCCAAGTCGACCGCCCGATGGGTGGGGGCCTACCCCGCCTCGAAGCACGCCGTGGCCGCCTACTCCCAGCAACTCCGCCTGGAGTTGGGGCCCCAGGGGCTGCACACGCTGCTGGTCTGCCCGGGGCCGGTGCGGCGTGAGGACGAGCGGCTCTATCCCCTGGAGGGGATTGAAGACCTACCCGAGCGGGCCAGGCAGCCCGGGGCCGGCGTGCGCATCAAGGGCATCCCGCCCGAGAAGATCGCCCGGGCGATCCTCCGGGCGTGCGAGAAGCGCAAGCCGGAGCTGGTCATGCCGGCCCTGGCCCGATGGGTCTTCGCCGTCCAGCAGGTCTGGCCGCGTCTGGGCGACTGGCTGGTGCTCAGGAGCACGTGAGGGGGCAACTCCCGGCTCCCCCTCCCCTTGTCTGGCGCCACGCGTTGTGCCACGATAACGGCCCGAGGGCCGCTATTGCCCTCGGTTCTCTGCCCTCTGCCTGCTAACCCACAGCCGACCGTCATTTCGACAGAACACGGAGACCCTGCCATGGCCGCGTTCCCCGACGTTGCGAAGATCCGGTACGAAGGGCCCGACTCAAAGAACCCCCTGGCCTTCCGCCACTACAAGGAGGACGAGGTCGTCGAGGGGATGACCATGAAAGACCAGCTCCGCTTCAGCGTGGCGTTCTGGCACACGATGCGCGGCACGGGGGCCGACCCCTTTGGGCCGGGCACCATGCTGCGCCCGTGGGAGGGGCCCGAGGATACGGTCGAAAACGCCCAGAACCGCATCCGCGTCTTCTTCGAGTTCTGCGAGAAGCTCACCACCCCGTTCTTCTGCTTCCACGACCGCGACGTCGCCCCGGAGGGAGAGACCCTGGCCGAGTCGAACAAGAACCTCGACGCGGTGGTGAAGGTCATCAAGGAGGAGATGGAGCGTACTGGTGTTAAACTGCTATGGGGCACGGCCAACCTGTTCAGCAATCCCCGCTACATGCACGGCGCGGCAACCAGCCCCAACGCCGACGCCTTCGCCTTCGCCGCCGCCCAGGTGAAGAAGGCCCTCGAGGTGACCAAGGAGCTGGGCGGCGACGGCTACGTCTTTTGGGGTGGGCGCGAGGGATACCAGTCGATCTGGAACACCGACATGAAGGCCGAGCTCGACCACCTGGCCGCCTTCATGCACATGGCCGTCGACTACGCCCAGCAGATCGGTTTCACGGGCCAGTTCTACTTCGAGCCCAAGCCCAAGGAGCCCACCAAGCACCAGTACGACTTCGACGCCGCCGCGTGCATCAACTTCCTTCGGGCCTACGGGCTGACGGACCACGTCAAGCTCAACATCGAGACGAACCACGCCACCCTGGCCGGCCACAACGTCGAGCACGAGCTGGAATACGCCGGCTACCAGGGTTTTCTTGGGTCGGTGGATGCCAACACCGGCGACCTGCTCTTGGGCTGGGACACCGACCAGTTCCCCACCGACGTGTATCTGACCACCAAGATCATGCTCAGCTTCCTGAAGTACGGCGGCCTGAAGCCCGGCGGCGTGAACTTCGACGCCAAGGTGCGGCGCGAGAGCTTCGAGCCCGTTGACCTCTTCTACGCCCACGTGGGCGGCATGGACTGCTTCGCCAAGGGTCTGAAGCTGGCCGCCCAAATCCGCGCCGAAGGTGACATCCAAGGCATGGTCGACGACCGCTACGCCTCCTGGACCACCGGCGTCGGCAAAGAAATCCTCGCCGGCAAGCACGACTTCAAGTCGCTCGAAAAGTACATGCTCGCCAAAGGCGACGCCGAGCCCAACAAGAGCGGGCAGCAGGAGCTGTTTGAGAACGTGGTGAATCGGTATGTGATCTAACCCGGCGGCCGCGAGTCAGGTCTTTGTAGGACGGATTGCCCAATCCGTCCTACAAGCGCGGCGTCCACCTACGCCATCAACATCCGCATCGGCTGAAGCGTGCGATTGAACGGGTTGAGCACCAACCCCAGGTTTTCCAGGGTCACTACACCCAGAAGCGGCTCGTCGTCGGCCTGGCCGAGGATCACGGGCGAGTGGCCATCGCCCTGGGGAAGCTCAAGGTGGCATTCGGAGATTTTCCGCTCGACCCGGGTGCCGTCGGCCAGGGCGAACGACGCCTCCCGCTTCGGCTCCAGCCCGATTTCCCGCCACGTCTCCTCGGGCAGCAGCATGTAGGTCGTGCCGCTGTCCACAAGGAAGTTGACCGTGGCCTGCTTGCCGGTGGGACCGGTGACGACGCCTTCGATGTAGGTGATGCCCATTATCCCGTTATCCTGTGCAATTACTGCATTGTAGTTGACTCTCGTCCCCCGGGCAATCGCGGCTCCGCCCTCAGTAATTAAACCGCACCCCCCGTTTGCGCAACTGCGCGACCAGCTCCGGCGTCGAGGTGTAGGTGACCGCGTCGAACCCGGCGGCCCGGGCGCCTTCGACGTGGCCGGGCATGTCGTCGGTGTAGAAGATTTCCCGGGGCTCGACGCCGGCACGCTCGGCGGCGGCGCGGAAGATAGCGGCGTCGGGCTTCATCGCGCCGACCTCGTAGCTGCGCACGTGGACGCTAAACGGCCCGTCCGTTAGCATGCGGAACCGTTCGACGCAGTATTGCCAGTGGGCCTCGCCGGTGTTCGAGAGGATGCCCATGGGCCAGCCGGCCGCGGCGAGCTGGGCCACGACCGGGACCACGTCCAAGTTGAGCTCGAAGATCTCGTTGAAGGCCGCCAGGAGACGCTCGGGCGCGGCCCGGGTGCGGGTCCGGCGGCAGAACGCCTCGTAGAACTCGTCGGTCGAGATGGCCCCGGTCTCGACCTGGCGCTGCAACTCCCCGCGGAAAAGGACCTCGCGCACCCGGTCCGGCTCCGTGCCCGCCGCCTCGGCAATCTGGTCCACCATCCGCTCGATGCTGAAGTCGACCAGCACTTTGCCGAGGTCGAAGTAGAGGAACTTCGGCGTGTTCATCCGTGCGTTGTCGTCCGTCATGCTTCGCCGGTATCGGCAAACCGGTTTCCGGTCGCGAGGTTCAACGCGGCTCCCTCTTCTCGCGTCGCGACGCGGCGGGTAGGGAGGGAAGTAATGGTAATGTGTGTCGTTCCGGTTGGCTTCCAGTCATCCCCTGACGACACGGGGCCGGGGGGACAGGTAGCCTCATCTTCGGGCGCCTCTCGACGCGTACCGGCAAGCTCACTCCGCCATCTTCAAGATGCGGAAGTCGTCGAAGCGGATCCAGTGCTCGGCGTCGGGCGGGCCGTTGTAGCACTGGATGCTCACCTGGTCCTCGCCCGGCGAGGGGAGCTTGCCCGTGGCCGCGGTCCGGAACTCGCCTTCGGCGTTGGGGCGAAACTGGGCCGTCCACCCCTCGGCCGTCACCAGCAGGCGCAACTGGACCGTCTCGGCCGACATCGGCTTGCGCCCCGGGATGACGAACAGCTCGCCGTTGATCCGTTCCTTGACCAGCTTGAAGACCGGCTTGCCGCCGTGGTACCAGGTGATGCCGGCCTGCTCGTACTGCTGGGTCGGCGCGGCCGTGTTGGTCACGGTCACCTCGATCGCGTACGTCCCTTCGCTCCGATCGGGGGCCTTGCGCACCAGGGCGTTCTTGACCGTACCGGCCACGCCCGGCTGTACGCGGATCTCCAGGGCCCCCTCCTTGAGGCGCCAGGCATCGGGGTCCTCGCGAATCCAGCTCCAGCCCTCGTCCAGCTTGCCCTCGAAGCCCTCCTCGAACAAAGAGGTCGGCTCCGCGCCGAACAGCGGCGCGCCGAACGCGCCCAACAGGGCAACCAACCAAAGTGTGTGTCTCATGGTTCAACTCCTCACGGTGAAATCCACGGGGGAAAGCGACGCAGCCGCCGCTACCATTCGTCAGTACGGAACGGCGAGGCCGGCAGCCCTTCCTTGTTGTACAGGTTGGCCCCCTCCGGGTTCATGCTGAAGGCGTAGCGCACGGCCACGGGCTCCTTGACCTCGGGGCACGAGACCACGACCGTATCGCCATCGATCGCGGCCTTGGCCCAGTGCCACTGCTGGTCGGCCCCGGCGATGGCGAACCGCTTCAGTTCGCCGTCCTTGACCTCCTGGACCGGCTCGCGGCCCTCCTTCTTGCCGACCATGAGCCCGCTGCCGACGTGGTCGAACGAGATGCGGATCTTGTCCCCCTCGACCTTCACGTCCTTGTACAGCGGCCCGCTGTAGACGAGGTCCTTTTTGCCGTAGTCCTTGGCCAGGGCCCAGAGCGCCAGGCGGCGGCCCACGTCCTGCTTGTTCTTGGGGTGGATGTCGCGGGCCTCGCCGATGTCGATGATCACGGCCATGCCGGTATTGGGGATGGTCAGCGCGTCGAGCTGGGCCTCGCGCAGCTTGGCCCAGCCGTCGCCCCCTTGGGGGTTGTCGTTGGGCTGCTGCCAGTTGGCGAGCTGCACGAAGTAGAAGGGGAAGTCGCCCTGCCCGAAGAGCTGGCGCCACCCGCCGATCAGGGCCTGCTTCTTGTGCAAGTACGAAACCCCCTCGCCGCCGTTCGACTCGCCCTGGTACCAGATCGCACCGCGGATGGCCAGCGGCACCAACGGCGCGATCATGCCGTTGTAGAGCACGGTCGGCTGCTGGTGGTTCTTGGCGTCGTAGGTCTTCTCGGCGATCTCCTCAAGCTCCGGCACGACGGCGAACCCGCAGGGCGGGGTCCAGGGCTCGACCCGCGTGCCCCCCCACGAGCTGTTCACCAGCCCGATCGGCACACCCAGCTCCTTGTGAAGCTCGCGCGCGAAGAAGTAGCCCACCGCGGTGAAGCCGGGCACGGTCTGTGGACTGCACGCGACCCAGCTCCCCTGGAAGTTGTCGAGCGGCTCGGCCGACGGCTTGTGCGGCACCTTGATCTGGCGCACCAGCGGATAGTCGGCCGAGGCGATGTCGTCCGGCGAGTTACAGCCGCCCACGGTCCATTCCATGTTCGACTGGCCCGAGCAGATCCACACCTCGCCGACCAGCACGTCCTCGAACTTCACCACCTCGTCGCCGGCGGTCACCGTCATGGTGCCGGGCGTAGTGCTCGCCTTGAGCGGGTCCAGTGTGACGGTCCACTTGCCGTCCTGGCCGGCCGTGGCCGACTTCTCCTGGGAGGCGAACGCCACGCCGACCTTCGCCCCCGCGTCGGCCCAACCCCAGACGGGCACGGGCTTGCCCTGCTGCAGGACCATACTGTTGCCGAACTGCGAGGGCAGCCTCACCTCGGCCGCGGCCGCAACCGCGATCACCAGCAGACACACCAACGCCAGCCCGAAGTCTCTTCGTCTCATCAGGTGCTCCTTTCGTCTGGAAGCCCGGGTGCCAAGCCGGCCCCGCCCTGTGCGGCCACCGGCCGATACGATTGTCGAGTATTCTAGCCAGCCGGCGGGGCGATTGCCAGCAGATAGCCGGAAGCGCCACGGGGTGGGTCGGGGCGCCGCCTTTTTCCGACGTTTCTTGCTGTGCGCGGCATCGTGGGGACCCGGAACTACACCCGATACGCCCGCACCTTCTCCATGAGCCGATTGGCCGCGGCGACGTCGGGCAGGCCGCGGACTTTGTAGAGCACGCCGCCGGGCAGCGCGTGGCGATCGAGCCCCTCGGTGAAACGCTCGACCTCGGTCTCGACCACCAGCGGCACCTCGCCACAGCGGCGCTTCAGCTCGTCGAGCACGTCGAAGGCCCGGGGGAAGCCGCGGTCGTCGCCGAGAAATATGGCCTTGAGCCCCTCGAGCTTCGAGGCGGCTTCCAGCAGGTGGCGGCCGTTGCCGTGGATGTGGATTACGCCGCCGTCGAACCGCGCGAAGACCCGCTCGACCGGCCCGCGCCCCCACGTCTCGAAATAGTTGACGGAGGTCATGTGGAACGGGTCGACGCTTTCCGAGACGATCCGGCCGGGGATCCACTCGACCATGTTGCTCGCCGTGCCCCTGCGCAAGGGCGGCACGCGCTCGAAGAACGCCTCCTGCACGGCCACGTTGATGCCAAACCCCAGCTCGATCGCGCGGCGAACCGCCTCGGGACGCTCGTCGAGGCTCAGGTACGTCGCGGTGGCCCCGACCAGCTCGAAAACGAAGTTCAGCCCGTTGATCAGGATGAAGTGGCTGATGCCGAACTTCCCGGCCGAGGAGCGCACGAACGCTTTGAGCACCTCGCAGTAGCGCCGAAACCAGGGGTGGCCGGGCTGGAACCCAAGCCGGTCCAGCTCCCCGAGGTCGCCGAGCACGGGAGCCACCATCGAGGAAATCCAACCGTTATCAGGGTGGGCCATGAATTGGACCTTTCCCCCCACCAACCCTCCGTACAGCCCCTGGTCCATCTCGCTCAAGTACGCGCTGGGGACCGAGTCGTCCTCCAGCGCGGCCCGCTCGGCGAGCAGCTTGTCCCAGAAGGCGATCCGCTCGGCCGGGTCGGGCCAGTCGCAGTAGCCCGCCGCGTACTTCCGGCCGAACTCCTCAAGCGCTCGGCTGGGTGCGATCATCGAAGCGAAGACCCGGTCCTGCGCCTGCCGCGCGTACAACGACCGCAGTCGCGGCAGCACTTCGTCGAGCGTCGGCTTGTATAGGAGCGATTCCATCAGCACCCTTTGGAGTGGGGCGATTCATCGCCGCTTTCCGGCCCTATCTTTCGGTGACGGCTTCCAGCACACGAACCTCGAACGGCTCCATCTCCAGCTTCCGAGGCTCGTCGGCTCGCAGGCGGACGTCGACCTCCCGCCCCGGGCTTGCCCAACGGCTTTGGACCGAATACTCCCCTGCCGAGCCGGGCGGCAGCTCGAGGGCCGACGCCAGGTCGAACGTGATCGAACCGGGTGCGTCGCTCGGGTTGCGCACCACGAGGATGCCCCTGCGCGGCGAGAAGGCCGCGTAGCCGTAGATTTCCCCGTTGCCCGGGTCGCCGCCGAGCCAGTGTACGTCGACCAGCACGTCGGCGTTGGCCCGCGACCACTTGGCGCACTCAGCCAGCACGTCCCACGCCCGGGGGCTCATCTTCTGCGGCGTGACGTAGAGCTCGAAGAGCTGCGAGCCGCCGCCGAACGCCATACGGATTTCGTCGGCCAGGTCGTCGACGTCGTCGGTCATCTTCGTGGCCGTGCCGAGCTGGGCGTAGCAGACGCTCACGATCATCAGCGAATTGAGCGGATAGAGCGGTGCGCGATCGACGATCATCCGGCGCACGATCATGTCGCGATAGGTGATCCACTGCTGGCGCATTGGCCCGGCCCCGTGAAAACCGCAGTCGGCCCCGTTGCGCCACACCGAATCGCCGTACCACAGCCAATAGGGCGAGGGCCACGTGCCCGTGGTGATGCTCAGGTAGACGTCGGGCCGGGCCCGGCGCAGCTCGCCGGTGAGCTGCAGGAGGGCCTCGACGTCGGCGCCGAACTCGCGCCCGGCGCCCGGTGCGTTCACACCCCAGGCGATACCGTCGAACTTGAAGTAGTTCACGCCGTACTCGCGGATCATGTCGAGGCACACGTCGCGGAACCGCCCGTAGTACTTCGGCCCGGCCAGCGAGAAGCCGCGGCTATTGGTCTCGAACCCCTGGGTCTTGCCGTAGGCCAGGCGGTCGGCCTTGGCCCGGCCGTAGCCGCCCCAGGGCGAGAGCCAAGTGCCCACGGCCGAGCCGTACGCTTTAGCGGCCTCCTGCAGCGGTGCGAAGCCCTCGGGAAACCCGGCGTGGAAACGCCACAGCGACTTCGGATCGTCCCAGCCGTCGTCGAAGACGAACGAGTCCATGGGCACGCCCCGCTTCTTCACCAGCTCGCGTCCGAAAATCTCGATGACCCGGGCACAGCCTTCCTCGTTCATCTTCCTGTCGGGCCAGGCGATGTCCCACCACGAGTTGTAGTGGAGGAACAGCCGGTAGGGCCGGGCCCGCTCGCGCTCCACGTAGTAGAGAAACCCCCGCCGCATCTGATCCGGCGGCGCCACGCCGATGGCCGAGCTGCGCACGCACGGCGCATCCGGGCCCACGGGCCGGTAGCAGCGGACCGAACCGACTACGCGCCCGTCCTCCACACGATTGGCGGCCATGGGGTTTTCGCACGCAAAGAACAAGTTGCCGGCCACGACCGGCGACCCCTCGACCACGCCCCGCACTTCGGCCCCGGGCACGTCGAGGTCCAGCAGGGTGACCTCCTCGACGGCGACCGGGTCGCCCTGCGCTTCGAGCGTCAGGCGCTGGGTTGCGTAGTTCGATCCGTCGCGAAGCAAGGCCCGCCACGTGGCGAGCAGGCGCCCGTCGGCCGATTGCAGCGGGACCTCGGCCTCCCACCCGGCGAAACGCTCGGAGCACCTCACCGCGTCTGGGCGCGGCTCGATTCGCTTCAGCGCCGGGCGGCCCCGCAGCTTGAACTCGGAGGCAGGCACCGACTTGCCGCCGGCCAGCGTGACGCGGAACGCCTCGGCCGTTTCGGGGTGCAGCTCGCGCCCGGCGATCCTGTCGGTCAGGCTCGAAAGATGCAGCCGTCCCTCGCCCAGCTCCCACTGAACAGCGAGCACGGCGTTCTCCAGCACGAGCTGCCCCTCCTCAAGTCGAGCCGTCGCCGTGCCGAGGTCCGGGCCCGGAAACGGCACAGCGCCCTGGACGGGCCCCCCTGAGAGAAACGCCAAGAGGACGAGCGTTGCCGGGATCGATGGGCCTTTCATGAGCTGTGCCTCCCAAAGAAAAGGTGAGTGGTACCTTTTTTGCCGCAAGATAGGGGATATAGGCAAAATCATGGCAGGCCGCGACCGCCCAGACGGATTAGCGTACTGCACGCTTGCCTGGCCGTCCACGGTCCCGCAGCGTGGATTCGAGGCCAAGCTGTCTCGCGGTGGTCTCCTGCCAAGGCGTGGTGCCAAAAGGGCGTCCGCGGCGGATACAGTTCCGCAGCGAATCGAGTTCCGCTTCGGTGAGCGGCTGGTTGACCCAATCCACCCAGTCTGTCGGCATCGGCAGCGGCCACGCGGTTAAGGGCGGGGCGTCCACGAAGTCTGCCGGACGAAGGCGCAGGGCGAGGCTCGACCACGGCCAATCTTCGGCGCGAGGCACAAGATTGGCTCGAACAGCGTTGCGCTCGACGTAGCGGCAGACAACGTAGAAGTGGTCGTCGCCCTCGACCGGAACCGACTTGTACGGACCCTGGTAGACGTGCCCGAGGCCGAGGGTGTGGTGGTGCTCGTGCCAGCGCTTGGCGTGCGTATTGGTCATCTGGTGCATGAAGGCCGGCAGTTGCCCGTCCTTCTCCGGCCAGAGCACGAAGTGCCAGTGGTTGGGCATCACGCAGTAAGACAGGATTCGCACCGGCGCGAGCAAGAGCGACTCGGAGACGACCCGCAGCAAAGCACGGTAGTCCTCGGCCTTGGAAAACAGGCTGGCGCGCCCGTTGGCGCGATTGAGCACGTGAAAGACCATTCCACCGGGTGTGTAGCGAGCGGCGCGAGGCATGGCTTCCCCCTTGAAACGTGCGGCACAGCGGCCCGTCGATGGCTTTCCTATATTACCTATCTTTCCGCAAAAAAGGTACTACGTACCTTTTTTACCAGAGCCAGGCCATCAGGGCGATCATTAGGGCGACTGCGGCCAGCTCGAAGGTGGTGGGATGGGAGTACCAGGGCGTGTGGGCGGGCACGCCGCAGGCGCCACGGTCGAGGTTGTCGGTTCGCGGGGGGCGGGCAGCCGGGGTTGCGGCGACGTGCTGCTGCAGCTCTTCCGGCGTGCAGGGGCGACCGAGGTCGCGTACGTTGAGCCAGGCGCCCACCTCGATTTCCGGGATCCGCCCTCGCAAGGCGTTTTCTACCAGGCTCCAGACGATCATCACGGCCCACGCGGCGCCGAGCACCCAGAACGGGCGCCACTGGGCCTGGGCCAACCAGGCGGGCAGTCGCTCGCCGAAGAACCACTGGGGCGGCCCCGTGCCGACGGGCAGCGGCTCGCCGCCGAGAAACAGCACGGCCCCGACGCCGATCCCCCCGAGCACGGCCGCCGTGCCCGCCCCACGGCTGACCCAGCGAAACCAGGCCCCGCCGAGATAAGGGACGGTCAGCGGGAGGAAGAACGTGCCGGTGAACTTCACGTAGAACGGGATCATCCCGCCGAACCGCTCGATGAACATCGCGAAGCCGGTGCCGCAGACGATGGCGGCCGTGGCGAACCCCCGCGTGGCCCAGAGCCGCGCCCGGTCCGAGGTCTCTCCGCGCCGGAACATGCGGAAGACGTCCACCGTCATCAGCCCCGCGATAGCCGTGCCGATGCCCGCCGCGGTCGACATGCTGGCCACGGTCAACGCGGCCACGCCCAGGCCCAACAGGCCCTCGGGCAGGTAGCGCGCCATGAGCATGGGAAACACGGCGTCGGCCTGCCTCTCGACCAGGCCCGGCACGATATCGACCGCCATGACACCGACCAGGATCGAGGTCCCCGTGACAATGCACCAGGGCAGGAGGCTGACCACAGTCCCCTTGCGTCCGTCGGCCTCCGAGGCGGCGCCGAGGATCCGCTGTGCCACGGTCTGGTTGACGATGGGGTACGTGACCAGCGCGAGGATAAGCCCCCACACGTAGACCCCGCCCGGCACGCCCGGCTCGCTATGGCCGCTTAGGCGCATCAGGTCCGGGTGCTCTGCGGCGTGGCGCGAGAAGCCCTCGGGCCCGCCGATCTCGGCCAGTGCGTACGAAAACACTAACACGGCCGTAAGCAGCATCAGCCCCACCTGCGGGATGGCCGCCATGACCACGCCGAGCTGCCCGCTGGTAAGCACGTAGAGGAGCGAGAGCCCCATGGCGACCCATATTCCGATCCAGAGCTGCACTCCCAGTATCACCTGGAAGACCATGGCCACGGCGTAGACCACCAGGGCCATGGCCACGAAGCGGTAGAGGACCTGCAAGACCGCGCTCAGGACCCGCAACACCGGCCCGAACCGCAGCTCCAGGTACTCAGCGTTGGTGTAAACGCCGGTCCGGTACAGGAGCGGGGCCACGTAGCGCGAGAGCAGGACCGAGCCGATCCCCATGCCCCACCAGGTGTATCCGAGCTGGGACAGCCCGGTGCGATACCCCGCGCCGGTGATGGCCACGAAGTCGTTGGCGTCGACCGCGTCGGCCGACTGGGCGATGCCGATTTGCCACCAGCGCAGGCGCCGCCCGGCGAGCAGGTAGTCGCGCGTATTGCCCGCGCAGCGGCGGAAATAGACCCCCAGGGCACTGGTCCCCGCCACCCACACGACGATCATGGCCCAGTCGAGCGGTGTCATGTCGCTTATGGAGTCACTCGGCCCGCCCGATCGGCCGCTTGTTCTCGGCGATCTCCCGCCGGTGCTCCTCGATGAGCTTGGTCAGCCGCTCGACGATCTCGGCGTGCTTCTCGGCGAGGTTCGCGGTCTCGCCGATGTCGGCCGAGAGGTCGTAGAGCTGCGGGCAGGGGCCGGCCGGCTGGTCCTTCACCGTGCTGTTGGCCCGAACGTGCAGCTTCCACTTGCCCTCGCGCACGGCGTTGCCGCGGTAGAAGTAGACCGCATGGGGGCTTTTTGCCCCCGGCTGGCCGGACATCAGGGGCCAAATATCCTTGCCGTCGATCGTGCGGCCCTCGGGCAGCTCGGCCCCGGCCAGGGCGGCCAGCGTGGGCAGCAGGTCGATCGTGGCCGCCACCTCGCTGCACGTCCTGCCCGCGGGGATCTCGCCGGGGAATCGCATGATGCAGGGCAGGCGCATGCCCCCGTCGTACGTGGTGAACTTGCCGTCGCGCAAGGGCAGCGCGCAGCCGCCGTGCTTCCCCTTCGAGAGCCAGGGCCCGTTGTCCGAGGTGAAGATCACCAGTGTCTTTTCGTCAACGCCCGCCTCCTTCAGCGCCGCCAGGATCCGGCCCACCGACCAGTCGATCTCCTCGATCACGTCGCCGTAGAGCCCGCGGGCCGACTTGCCGCGAAATTTGTCCGAAGCGAACAGGGGGACGTGCGGCATGGTGTGCGGCAAATAGAGGAAAAACGGCCCGTTCCGGTTGGCTTGGATAAAGCGCACCGCCTCCTCGGTATAGCGTTTCGTGAGCGTCGACTGGTCGCAGGGATACTCGACCACCTCCTCGTTGCGCACGAGCGGCACCCAGCCCCCGCGCGGCTTCTCGCTCTTGATCCGCTCGGGGGTCATCCCTTCGCGCAGGACCACGTCCTCGGCCAGGCGCATGTTGGGGTCGATCGTCATGTCGTTGCTGTAAGGGATGCCGAAGTAGGAGTCGAACCCCTGGGCGGTGGGCAAGAACGGGGGCAGGTGGCCCAGGTGCCACTTGCCGATGCAAGCCGTGGCGTAGCCGCGCGCCCCGAGCACCTCGGCGATCGTCACTTCGTCGGGGTTCAGGCCCGTGTTGTTCCGGGGGAAGAGCACGCCGGTCACGCTCACCCGGGCGCAGTAGCAGCCGGTCATCAATGCCGCGCGCGAGGCCGAGCAGACCGGCGCGCCCACGTAGAAATCCGTAAATCGCATCCCCTCGTCGGCCATGCGGTCGAGGTTCGGGGTCTTGATCAGCGGCGAGCCGAAACAGCCGACATCCTGGTATCCCTGGTCGTCGGTCATGATGAGGATCACGTTCGGGCGCGAGCCGGCCAGCTTCTCGGCGGCATTGGCCGCAGGCAGCGCGGCTGCAGGGAACGCCGCGAGGCAGCAAAGGAGCACTAGGAAGGTGACCAATGGTTTCATCGTGTGGGTCTCCGGTTCACGGGTCACGGGAAGGTTCGTCAAATCGATTACGAGGATGCCCATTATCGCCCCGGGCCGAACGGTATGCAAGCGCCGCGGCCGAGCGGCCGGCGGTCTTCCAAACCGTTGACTTGCCCTGCCGCGTCGGTTATCAAGATCCTGTAGCTCCGACGCTCACCTTCAGCCGAAAAGGGAACACGGCATGCGACTTTCACTCGATCCAAACCGACTCGCGCCCCGCCTGGCGATTCTGTGTTGGGCCGCGGTCGTTGCCGGCACCTCGCCCTCCGAGGCAGCGGAGTCAACTTTGCCGGCGCCCAACTCCGCCGAATGGGTGGCGAAAAACACGGGGGTGACCGGGGGCCTGTGCGTCCAACTGGGCGCGACGGAGACCCATCGGGCGGTCGAGCTGGCCGAAACGGGCCGGTTCCTGGTGCAGGTGCTCGATGCCGACGCTGAAGCCGTCGATCGGGCCCGGACACGATTGAGTGCGGAGAAGTCGTACGGCCTGGTCTCGGTCGACCGTCTGCCGAAAGAGGGCGGTCTGCCGTATACCGAGAACCTGGTGAACCTGTTGGTGGTCTCGGCGGGGCAAGCGGCCCGAGTGGCGCCGCAGGAGATCCTCCGCGTGTTGTGCCCCCGCGGCGTGGTGCTCTTCGCCGGCGGCGAGACGGCGGCCGAGGGGCTCACGGCGGCGGGGTTCATCGACGTCGGCAAGATCGCCGGCTCGGGCGATTGGCTCGCGGCCCGCAAGCCCTGGCCCCCGGCGATGGACGAATGGTCGCACCCGCGGCATTCGGCCTCGGGCAACGCCGTTTCCCGTGATACGACGGTCGCCCCGCCCCGCCGTGTGCGCTGGGTGGCCGGGGCCGAGGCGGAGGTCCGCGGCATGGTCACCGCCTGGGGGCGAAACTACTATGCCGGCGTGCTCGCCCGCGACGGGTTCAATGGACTGCGCCTCTGGCACCGCGACGTGGTCGGGCCGGCGGGTGAAGGCCGCTTCACGATGAAGAACCTCGGGCCGGGCAACGCCCCCCCGGTGGCCGGCGGCGATCGGCTCTACGTGGTCGACGGCGGCAAGCTCGTGGCGGTAAACGGTGCAACGGGCGAGCCGCTGCTCGACTACCCCGACGCCGGTCGCCCGCGGACCGTGCTCTGCGAGCAGGGAACGCTGGTCGTGGCCACCGCCGATTCGGTCCGGGCGCTCGACGCCGCGTCGGCCGGGCTGAAGTGGTCGTTCGCCGCGTCGGAACCCCGGTGCCTGGTCGCCGGCGACGACACGGTGGCCTTCGTCCAGGGCCGCGCCGACCGCGGCGAGCCGGTCGAGGCGGTGGCAATGAGCCTGGCGACCGGCAAGCTCCGCTTCCAGACCAGCGAGTTCCCCTGGCTGACCAAAGTGAGCCGGGCCGTCTACCACCGCGGGATCATCGCCTACGAAGTGTCGACTTTCAACAACGACGGGCCGGGCAACGCCCTGCACCTCGTTTCGGCGGACAACGGCGTCGTGCAGCTCGACCATCCGTTCCTGCCGGGCATGAACCACAACCGGCAGGCCCGGGCCATGTTCATCGACGACCGGATGTGGCTCTTGCACGGCGGGCGCGGCGAGGGGGACCAGCGTTTTCCCATCCAGGTGTCGGCGTACGAGTTTCCGACGGGCAATGAGCTGGTGACCCACCCGGCGGGACTGGTCCACTGCTTCCCGCCGGTGATGACCGTCCGCTACATGCTCTCCGGCGAAATGGACCTGACGGACCTGAAGACCGGCGAGGTGGATGCCCACCAGATCACCAAGGCCGCCTGCGGACGCGACGGCGGCTGGGTGCCGGCCAACGGTTTGATCTACGTGACGCCGAAACACTGCGTCTGCTGGCCGATGCTCCGCGGATACGCCGCCCTGGCTCCCGAGCGGCCGGCCGGCAGCGTGGCCGACATGCACCCCAAGACCATGGCCTTCCCGCTGGAGACTTCCGGCGTCGCCCCGCCCGACGTTTCGGCGGACGACGACGAGGCCGGCGAACAAGCCGACTGGCCG
>Ga0180438_10002393_pt1 | contig 30743 bp, 53 predicted proteins | sample SS_ome_12_FD_132455 | JGI IMG/M metagenome (GOLD analysis project Ga0180438, IMG submission 132455) | Hypersaline lake sediment archaeal communities from the Salton Sea, California, USA - SS_3_D_2 metaG | ecosystem: Environmental > Aquatic > Non-marine Saline and Alkaline > Hypersaline >...
GATAATGCAATTTCTCGTAAGCCCAACTTATTTTTTCTTCTATTTCTTTTTTTATTTCTGCTATTGTTTCCATTTTAGCCAAAGATTTTATTGAGTTTAATATTAGCGGTATCAGAAGTTGCGTCAGCAATTTGGGAAAACTCGTTAGAGTTTTCCTGATAACACTTATTAAACTCCTTTTGTGAAACAAAAGTCGGCGTAGCCGAAGTAAAGTCAGCCACCGATTGTTGAGCCAGTCTTTTGTTTGCTATTGCAACATATTCAGCATTATTATCACAACAAATAAAGTTTCTTCCTAATTGTTTACAAGCAACTGCCGTAGTTCCTGACCCGACGAAACAATCTAAAACAACATCTCCTTTGTTAGATGAATGGGATATTATGTCTTTAATAAGTTCTAATGGTTTTTGCATTGGATGAATTGGTTTTTTTATTATGGGATATTTAAAAATCTCAAATTGTCCTTTTTTATTATTAAATGTCCTTGTATTCTTTTTGTATTTGCCCTTTAAAAAAATAAACTCCTCTTTATATAATTTGTTTAATTCTTCCCATTCTCTTTTAAAGATTCCTAATTCTCTTAACTTCATATAAGATTTTTTGCTTGGAAATTGCCAATTTTTTGTATATGGAGTTAAAATATTATAAGCTAATCCACCCCCACCATTAGAGGTTACCCCCAATATTTCTTTATTTATCTTTGAATAATTTAAATTTTTAATCTTATTTCTTTCTTTTTCAAAATAATCTCTTATTTCTTTAAAATTTTCAAAATCATTAATTATAAAATACAGTTCAGAGTTGTTATTTTTTTGTTCATAAAAAAATATTCTTTCTGTTATTGGAACAAATTTGTTAAAATTAAAATGATTTCTTGTAACAACAGAATATTTCTCTTTTATCCAGATAAGATGATTTAAAAATTTTAAATATTTATCCATGTTATTTTGAACAATATTACAAGTTTCATTGTCAGAAAAGCAATATACACTTCCGTTAGTTTTTAGAACTCTTTTTATTTCTAAAAATAAAAAATCCAAAAAAGAGTTATAATTCTCTATCTTATCCCATTCATCTTTTCCAATGTTGTAAGGAGGGTCAATTAAGACTAAATCTACTGATTTATCTGGCAGTTGCTTGAGTAATTCAAAAGCATCCATTTTGTAAACTTTATTTGTTTCTATCATCTTCTTGTTATGTTGCACCCTGCGTGGAGGTGGCTGACTTTATTGAGTTTAATATTAGCGTTTAAACAAGTTGGTGCAAGGTGGTGGTTGTGTTGTGGTTGCACCAATTTGGGAAAATCACAACAACGATTGTGATTTTCGTTTAAATGCATATTAAATGAAGTTTTTTGGGTTTCTAACTTATTGAACTTTTGTTTTTGCATTTTAACTTTTTTAACTAATTTAACTTATTGAACTAAAACCCAAAAAATTTGGGCGTAGCCATTTAACACAAGATTTAACGAAGTTCAGTTTTCCTCTGGAGCGAAGCGACGAGCTGAAAACTGAATTTGGGAAAATTATGGTGCTTCCAAAAAGCACGAGCGATAGCGAGAATAATTTTCCGTTAAATCTATGTTCATTTTCCGAACGAAGTGAGGCACGAGCTGACGCCACAGCGTCCTCGTGAGTTGGAATTTCTTTCTCAATCTTAAACGATGTGTAGTTTTTTAAAAAAGCGAAGGATATAAAATCCCTCGCTCTTTCATTACTTTTGGAGGTAATGAATATGAGTTTCAGTTTAGGAGGATTGTCAGCTTCAGCTGTTTCAGTTTTGGTTGCTTTTTTTATGATTGCTTCAGAACAAACTGCCTGAGGTGTAGGTTTTGTTGTTCTGGCTATTGTTTTAGCAATCATTTCAGCAAATAAGAGTTAAGCAACCAACAGAACAATCCGATAACAAAAGTAATTGTATAAAGAGCGAGAGCTATCTTATTGCTTACTCTAACCTCCTTTTTTGAAAAATTAGATTTAATCAGCGTGTTAAGTGAAGTCTTTGATTTCATTTTGGAGCGTTAAATCTAACGAGTTTAATTCTTGATTGAGAATGGCGAAGCCACCTCTGGAGAAATTCCAATTGAAATGAATATAATGGTTTAATAACTTTAGTTTACATAATCTCCTAATCTGGGGTGTTTTTGATTTCATTTTTTTAAAATATAAAAAGGAATAGGGGGCGACGAATAAAAAGAGGTTAAACGCCCACCCCCAGACCAAGAAGATTGGCTTTAGTATTACAACCAAATTCCTTTTCTCTTTTACAAGAGCATAAATTTAATTAACTTTTTTAATTGTATAACGAGTGTCGCTTTTCTTAGACCCTGTTCTTTCAACTTCGACTTTAAGTCCAGTTAATTTTCCAAGCCCTTTGATTTGTCCAAGAAGATTGAAATTCTGTGGATTAACATACCAGTTCTTTTCTTCTTCGTTTACAGACACGGCAAATACAATTGACGAACCAAAATCTGAATGTGTTCTATTATTACCTTCGTCTAAAAAGACAAATGTAACAACCTGACCATCTGCTATTTTCAGTGTGCTTTTGGCTTCGCCTATATTAGCTCGCCAATCTTGCTCAATTGATTCTTGCTTTTCTTCAGTCATTTTTTACCTCCGTTTGATTTATTTTTAGTTTCATCTCTCAACCACACCTTCTATTGCTTGTTTGATGTTTGCTCCTTTGCATCTAACTTTGAAATAAAAATATGGTGATGTTATTGCTGCTATTCTTTCAATTCCTTCTCCTTGAGTGACTATTGCTCCTGGCTGTCTTTTCATATTCAATTCCCATACTTTATCTATCATGTGTGTCATTTCTCAAGCTCCTTCTGGCGGTAAGTATAATAACTTCACGCCTTGTTTATTTTCTGTGCTTGTTATCCAGAACTTTGCTGAAATGCCCACGCCTCTGCGTGAGGCCTTTCGCTGTGCTTTTTGCATGTCTCGTATAAATATTTCTATTGTTCTTTTTTCTGATCTCATTGTTTAATCCCTCCAGAATTTAAAAAGAAAAGGGGCATAGCCCCTTTCTTGAATGCACTGATTGGAACATACCTAATTGGTCTGATCCAATTCATTAGTTTTTTTATCCAGTTCATTTTTTATTTCCTCCCTTTTATTTTGAATATTAAATCAATTCCCAATATGTTGCGATTGGGGTTTTGAATCTCTTAATTTTATTTTCTTTTTCTAATTCCTCAAGATATTTTTCAGCCATCCATTGATTGCTTTTAATCATTAACGCAATCTTTCCTGTCGCTGTTTGTTTATTCTTCTTGAGGTATTTTAATATTTTTTCTTTCTTGTTTACCATCTTTTATATATTTAGTAGGATATTCTACTTTATAAATGTATCGGAACTAAGGTATACCTTAGTTCAACCCCTCATTTTCCTGATATTCTTCAATTTCTTCCGATTTTATAAAAGTCCAACATTCTGGTGGATTTATTAAATCTAAGACACAATAACCAGTGTCGTCGGAGATTATGGTGATTGCGTGAGATACCCTATATCCTATTGGAATCCTTTTTATTTCCCCATAAAACTCTGGCATCTTATTTATTAAACGAAGATAAAGTCTCGACCAATCATAACAATCACCCCCCGTTTTTTTCATATTATCAAATGTTAAAAACTTAAAGTCGTCTGTTAAATTATAACTATAAATAGGCAATATATTACTCCTTAAACAACTTGCTGTTTTTTGTAAGGTGAGATTTGAGCAACTATTAATAATTTCCTGCTCACTTTCTGGAATTGCTTGTAATCTATCTATTTGAACAACAACCTGATCTTGAACGGGCTGACAAACTGCATAAATCCCAAATAGGGCTAATGCGATAATTATTGTTACATAAATAAATATTGTTTGTTTCATTTTTTCACCTTCTTTTTACCATCAATCAATCTTCTCGCACACCACTTTGCTAATTCCCAAGTGGATATTAGCAAAGCTATTCCTGCTAATGTTATTCTTGTTCCAATAAACTCAAAATAGGTTATCATTTTATTATACCCTTGATTATTAAAAAAGCAGTCCCAGTGCAAAACCCAAGTGCAAACCACCTTAGTATTCTTATAACTTTATCAAAGAAGTTTTTTATACTTTTTTCTTCCTTCTTTGTTAAACTATACCTTTTTGCTATAAGATGTTTGTCTCCGATTTTCATTTTAGTTTATTCATAAATTTTTTTAAGTAATTATTTCTTATTATTAAGATTGCTAAAATAAATTCTACTGCAACGAGGATTAGAAGGATTAACTCAATAAAGGTCATTGAATAAAACTCCTGCTTCGGGATTTTATAATAGGACTCAAATCCAATATAAACTTTCTCTACTGGAGCCCTAAATATTGCTAAGAATAAAAAAACAGAAATTATTGCAAATATATATATAAATACCAAAAGGTAATAAAATACTTTTTCTAACTTTGTTTTCATTCTATTCATCCTCCATAATCAGGTTTATCAAAGAAAAGACCACGAATGGCCTCTTCTATGGCTAAAATGATTACAAATATTCCAATTATTGCTATTGGGTTTATCATAGTTTCTCCTGTTCTAAAAAAGGTTTAATTCTTGCTTGTGCGATTTTGATGTATTCTGGATTCAATTCAATGCCCACGAACTTCTTTCCTTGTTTTAATGCTACTAAGCCAGTTGTTCCTGCACCAAAGAAAGGGTCGAGAACTATTCCTGATTTGAAGTCTGAATTGCAGTTACAGGTTGGTTTGTATCCTTTACTTAAAACGTCTCTTTGTTTCCAATCATTTGGGGGTCTTTCATAATTATCTGGTCTTACATTCTTGTCTTTTCTGTTATTTTTTCTTTTATGAATAATCTCTTTTTTTTCAAAATAAATCTTTGGTTCACCACACTTCTTACAAACAAATTCAGGACATCCTGCTTTAATCGGGGTCTCACAAAGTTCTTCTGGGTATACTGCAAAGTGTGCTTCTTTGAATGGTTTAGGACATATTTTCCATACTGTTCTTTTGTTACGCCCCCTTAATTCTTTCTTCTTTGCTATATAATTTTCTCCTCTTTCTGTTAATTCTGTTGAACCAGTCGGAACTTTCTGGAACTTACTATTCCTTCTCTTTAGTGCTTTTGCTTGTTGTTCCGCATTCATAGAATAATACCTTTCCATACTTTCTTTATCTTTATAAGGTTCATACTGGGTCTCAAAATAATATTTCTTCTGCTTTGAAAAGAAAAAAAGATATTCAAAATCTACTGTGAATCTATCCTTAACAGAACTCGGCATACAATTTGGTTTGTGCCAAATGATTGTGTTTCTTAATATCCAACCACGATTCTGCATCTCAATAGCAAATCTAAATGGTATCGATGTAAGGTTTTTTTGTTGTAATTCTTTTCCTTTTTTTAACTCATTCGCTTTAGATAACCCTTTCTTTAAATTTCTTTCTTTACTTCCTAAGTTATCATTTAAGAATTTTCCACCACTTACAGAGTAATAAGTATCTCCTAAATTAACCCAGCAAGTTCCATCTTTTCTTAGAACTCTTTTAACTTCATCAAAAATATCACAGAGTTTGTTTATGTATTCATCAAAGGTTGGTTCTAATCCTAATTGATTATCTACACCATAATCCCTCAATGCCCAATAAGGCGGAGAAGTCATACACATATTTATACTTTCTTCAGGTAATTCTTTTAACTTTGTTAATGCGTCGCCTTGTATTATTGTGTTAGGTTTCATTCTAATCCTCCCTCCTCTTTATGCTCTTTAAATTTATTATCATCTTCATCTAATACCAATAATCTTATAGCATCATCCTCTCCTATTAGAACCAATTTAACAAGGTGGTGTTCTTTATCAAAACAATCTAATAGGTAATCAAAATATTCTCCGTTATCCATTCTATTCATCCTCCATTTGTAATAGTCCTCTTTCGCGTTCTAAGGCGTCTCCTATGGGCTCAAAATCTTTATCTAAGGGTGAACCCCCATAAGGATTACATTTCTCGCAAAATAAGGCGTTTTCTTTAAGAATTTGCCCACATTGCCTACAAGTTTTTACATTTGGATTATTTAATACCTTTTCTGCTATCTTTTTAGAGTTATTCGTTCTACGGCTTAACTTCTTGTAAGGGAATCCTTTATTTCTTTTCATCTTTTGTTTTTTAGTATTTCTTATCATTTTCTTCATTTCTGCATTTGGTACAAAGATCTTCATCTTCCCAAGTATCAAATTCATTACCACATTTTTCACAATTTTTTGTTTTTTTTGTCATTTTTATGTGTAAAATATCAAGTATATCAAGATAACAGGTTACTTTCATATAGTTCCTATATAAGGAATCTGAGTGTACCTAACCTGTTAAACCTGATATCCTGTTATTTAAGTACTTCAGAGCCTGTACTACTTAAATTTAAGGAATTAACACATAAAATAGTAATTATTCTTTCCATTTTAAACCAATCCAAGCTCTTACATTACCTCCCTTTCCATCATTAAACCAATCAGCATATATTTGTTTTTGTTCAAAACCTTTTTCTTTCATACGCCTTCCAATAGTATTTTCAGCAATCTCCCTAAATCTATTTTCTTTTAACCATCCACACAATTTCTTATAAAATTCTCCTTTCCATATATGTCCTTCAACATCTTCATTAACATTCTCATCTAAGAACTTTTGTAAAGGATCGCTTCTATCTTCATATCTCCTAATCCTATCTTCAATATCTCCCTCATTAGAAAATTCTCTTTTCTTTAATAAATCAATTAGTAAATTTACACACTTGAGAGAAAGACTCTCATATTCTTTATCAGGAATAGTTGCTAATATATCCTTCTTCTCATCAAATTGGTTGGGAAAGTCTATGATTAACCAGCGACGGTAAAATCCTAAAGTCTTATCTGTAGTTGGTGGAAGATTATTAGTAGAAATTAATATCTTTGCGTAATTAAATCCTTCAAAAGGAGTTTTGTTTTTATATTCAAAACCAATAGTATCTTGCCCAGTTAATTTTTTTAGCACACTTGTTTTATTTAACTCTCCAAAATTTGTTTCGCCCATTTGGCAAACAAGTTTTTTATAAAGCCTAGTAATCTCAAACCTACTCTTTAAAAGAATATCCAATTCTGAAGCAGCACAATTTTCATCTCCAACAAATTTTTTTAATAATCTTAGATAACAACTCTTTCCATTTAGACCAGAACCATAAAAACAAAATAATCGATGTATTGGATAATCAGATATTAAACTATAAGCTAAGATCTCATATAAGGTTTTAACATAATCTGGACCAACCCACTCTTCAAATATTTTATCCATTATTGGAGTATCTGGCTTACTTCCTAATTTATGGGGAATTGGATTAGTAACAAAATATTCTGGAGAAGCATCAAACTTTTCTCCTGTTTCTATATCTATAATCTTGTCCTTGAATTGAATCCAAGATTTCTTAATCTCTTTTGGTTTATTTCTTCTTCCAATTTGTTTTAATGAATTAATAATCTCTTGCCTTTGTTTTGAATTAATAACATCAGCACTACTTGTTTCATCAATTAAATTTAGAATTGTTATATCATCTTTTAATTCCCACTTATGTTTATGCTTATTCCATATCCACCAAAGCCCACTATCATCGTAATAAACAGGAAGAATCTCTATAAATTTTTTAGCTAAATCAAGTTTGCTCGTGAATGATTTAATAGCCTTTTCAAAATCCTTTTCTTCTTCTACTTCTCCTTCTAAGTCTTTTAATATATCCTTCCCTGTAATTTCTTCAAAGTCCTTAAAATCTTTTTTAAGTTTGCTTAATATCTTTTTATTAAATTCGTCTCCTTCTGTTCCATAAACTTTATCAATAGTTTCTAATATTCCCATTTTGAGGACTCCTTTATAATTTCCATCTCATAACCACAAACACATTGAATAAAAGTTATATTATCTTCTTCCTCGCTTTCTCTCCAACATACAGGACACTTCCAAGTTTTCATTTCTCCACCTCTTTTATTTCTTCAATTTCAAAAATATCCTTTTCAAATAAATAAATCTTCCCCAATTTTCTTTCTTCAAGAAGCCAAACACCCTCTCTTAATTTTTTTTCTAAAAAACCATTTAAGAATTCTCTATCTTTTTTTTGCACATGCACTTCAATCTTCTCAGAATAAAAGAAATCGCATTTCTCTTTTATCCTTTTTCCTTCATCATCCATCTTTTAAGTGTATGGTGCGACTCACCGAGCCGTATCACCACAATCAAACTAAATCAACCTACTTTAAAAACCTTTCGTTTTTTTGAGAACGTTTATTTATTATTTACACACAAAAACGGACATTATTGTCCATCACTACTTTCAACGCTTAAACCCCCTCCCGTAGAGGTAACGCGTTTAGAATATTTCCTCTTAGTTCGTGGTCTACCTAATTTCTTTCCTTGAGCCTTAGCCCTAGCAAGTCCTGCCAAAGTTCTTTCTCTAATTATATCTCTTTCCAATTGAGCAAAAGCAGAAATAATTGTGAGCATTGCTCTACCCATACTTGAATCTAAGTCTATGTTTTCTTGAAGAGATACAACCTTAATACCTTTATCTAATAATTTCTCAATATGTTCAATCAATTCTTTTGTACTTCTTGCCCACCTATCAAATTTATAAATAAGCAATCCATCAAACTCTTTTTTAAGAAGTCTGTTGTATAGTCCCCATTGAACAGGTCGAGATTTCCTAGTTGATTCTTGCTCTTCAAAAACTTCATAACCCCAGCCCATCCTTTTAGCATATTCGATTAAAGGAAACTTCTGATTCTCAACAGTTTGATCTTGCGTACTTACCCTAACATATATAGCAACTTTCATTTTGTAAATTCAATAATTAAATCACCACCAGAACCAAAAACATATCTTCCATTACCTTCCTTAACAATATCATAAGCCAAACGACTTTGAGCAAAAGCTACACTCTTCTCTTCAATTTCATCAGGACCTCCTGCTAAATAAACTTGTGGAATCTCTTCTGATTCTATAGTCATTTCTAAAGTATAATTTTCATTATAAAGATTATAGATTTCTTGAATTTTGATTCCCAATAAAAAAATAGAGATAAGAGTGATAACAGTAATTAAAGATGCTATGGCTCCTATGATTATTCTTTCCTTAACTATTTCATCCATTTATTCTAACCTCCTGCTTTCTTCTAACTTCTTACCTTCTTCATTTGCTTTCTTTATTATATATAACCAAAAACCAAAAGCGATTATTAATCCAATACCCAATATTATATATTTATCCATCCTTCTATTATTCCTATTTAATCTTACTACACAACCTTTATAAAGTTTTTTAATCTTTTATTTATAAGATTGTTTAATGTTCCAATGATTTTCATTATCTTCCATCAATTGTTGAAAATTTAAGGGGAATAAATCAATTAATGGTGGGGCCAAAATATGTTTTGCTCTTTTTATATCACTTTTCCTTAGGTTTTGGGGCTATATCTTCTTCAAAGTAACCTTTTCTACGGATAAAACCCACACTAACATTGATTGCTGCGTAGGATTTCCCTAATTTTTTTGCAATCTCTGTTTGTTTTGTCATTCCTTGTTTCCAACAATCAACAATCATCTGCTGATTTGCTGTTAATGGTTTTTTATTCTTTAATTTTAATACCCTCATATCATCAAGCACTCCTTTTGAAAGAGCCATAACAAAATCTGCCTTTTTATTTTCATATTCTTTAATCAATTTCTCACTAGGCTTACTAAAACCAATTAATTCTATTGGTTGGCTAACATCATCAATCATTGCACGAGGATAATGATTGTAAACCTTTCCTGTTGATTGATTTACTTGTAAAAGGAATGGTTTTAACCAACATTTCTTTTCTTTCTTATCAATTTCTACTGTTTGGAATTTCATGTGCAATAACATTCTAGTTTGTTTGTTTAACATTGATAAATAAGGAAGATTAACTACTAAACCAATGTTTCTACTTCTAAAAGTTTGAAGAATGTAATTAAATAACTTACTTGCCTTATTCTGAAAGTCTAATGAACCCATACTTGTTCCAGCTTCTTCAAGAATCAATATTTCTCCCCTCTTCAAATCTCCATGAACAAGATTTTCCATTACTTCTCCAACTTCAAAACAAACATTTTTAATAGGGAACTCTTTATTGAACTTTTTTTTATACCACAATTCACAAAATCTTAGTCCACTCCAAGATTTACCACTTCCTGTTGATCCTGTAAATGCACAAAGAAAATTCTTATTATTTCTAATCATTCTGTTAAACAAAATTCCATTACTAATTTTTCCTTCTTCGATTTCCATTATCCTCTTATCTTTGAAGCCTTATAATATTTAAGATCATTAATTATTAATTCTAAATGTTCAAATATCTCTCTATAAATTTCGATTAGAGAATTTAAATATTTGTGATAATAAGGAGATTTATCTGAAAGTATTAATGGGTGAAATCCTGCATTCTTTTTTATAAATTCTTTTTGGTTCATATAATCTAAACTCTTCCACCAATCTTGTTGCATTTTTAAAAAATTTTCTTTTGTACTTTTCTCTTTCTCTTTTAACTTACCGAGATTTACTCTTATATTTTCATCACTCTTTTGTATATCTGCCACCATAACATTCTTTAATGTTTTTATTGTTTCAATTGCTTCTCTTCTAGTATCTTTATTATAAGTCCAGTATTCATTACCAAATTTATCCCTTTTCTTTTCCCAAAACCCCTCAACCATTTCTTGTGAAAGGGCATTTAAAGTTTTGGTATATGCTGTAAAAACTAATTGTTGATGATTAAAAGAAAAATCTTTATTTCCATATACAAAATTTTCAGGGGTTTCTATTTCTATAAAATCGTTGTCTTCATCTGCCATTCTTACCTCATAAATTTTGGAAAGATACTATGTTGTTTTTGTTCTTGACCGCCATACATCATAGAATCATTCATACTTAGTCTTTGGAAAATCTTTGAGGATTCGGTCCCTTTCAAACTTCTTGAAAAGATTAGAAAAGCTCTTTGGTAAATCATTTCTGCTACACTTTCCATTCTTGAAGTATCTGGTGTCCCTCTATTTTCATATTCTCCTTTTGAGTATCCTTCTCCAGGAGGAACAAAACCAAACTTTTCTAAGTTACACCTAAATTCTCTTGTCACTGATTTAATTACCCCTTCCATAAGAAAGTTTAGTTGTTGTTCTTGAATGATTCCCATTGTTGAAGCATTGTTCATTAATCCGACTAAATAAGAAACAATCCATCCTCGACAAGATTCGTTTACTAACTCCTGACCTATTTTTTCCCAAATACCTTTTTCTTTAATAAAGATTTCTCCTTTCAAGCTATGATTTAAATTATCAACAATATGAACTGGGTCAATTTGAGAAACAATATTTGTTATTTCTTCTTCTCCTGTATAAGGCATAATTTGAGGAGGTGTTCCAACTGCCTCTTGTCCATAGGGTATTTGTTCCATATATTTTTCAGAATTAATGTTGGGATTCTCTTGCATATTCTATTAGTTTCTTTTGAGCTGCTCTTAATCTAAACGATTGCCAAAAGGCAATTGAAGTCACTAATATAAGAGCAATAATTAAACTAAGTGTAAAACTGCCAGCCATAGTTTTTATCCTCCATTTTTATTTAGAAATTTACTTTTTAAAGAGAATAATACCAAAGCTACAATTGGTTTTCCTTTTAATTGGTTTGCAACATTCTCGAGGGCAGAGGCAACATCTTTTAGTCCTTGCCAATTTATATAAACAGATAACATAACAATAAATATAAAAATAATTATTTGAATAAAGTCCTTGTATTTATCCCAGAAGTTTTGTAATGTAAATCTCCTTTTAGCATTCTCCCTATTATCTTCTGTCCAAGCAGTAGCATCTTGATTGATACATTTTAGATTAATAACACCAATTTTCTTTCCTGCAGCAGTTGTTACATATCTAAAACTATCAGGAAGAACAGGTTCAAAATCATCCATTCCTTTTTGGATTAAATAAAGTTTTCTTCTTAGCCCTACTAAGAAACGAGAACTTGGTGGTGGAATATCTACTATAGGTAAACCTTTTCTCTTTAATCTAAAAGAAGTAATATCATTCTTAGATTTAAAATAACCTCCTTTAGCATCTATTTCGTCAATTACTTTTCCATCACTTCTTGGAATCCAAATAGTGACTGGAATATTGTACATCTCCCTCCTTTTTTTCCATATAACTGCGGCAGCAACAATTGCACCAAGAACAACAAGCCCAAGAATAATCATTATTATTCTTAATAAACCACCTCCCATACTTTGGAATGTTCCTTCTAAACCGCCTAATGAAACCATTTTTTTATCTGCCTATTGATTATATTAACAATCTTTAGTTTATAAATCTTTTAAAAAATCAATTTGTATACATTTTCAAAAGATTTATATAGTTTAATCAATTTTATTTGTATACAACAATTTTTTATTAAAATGGCAAAAATCTCTCCTGGGGGAAAAGTAGGTGTACAGGTTTTAAGAAAAGAACCAGAAAGAAGCGGAACTATTGGGGAACAAGCTGGTGTTTATAGAACTGGATTATTAAGTAGAGGAACTACAGTAACACAACAAGTTGGTGCTGCACCAATTATGCAAAGACAAGTCAGTCTTGCACCAACTCAAGAACAGATTCAAAAAACAGAAGAGCAATTAAAACAAGAAGTAATTCAAAAAGAAGTTTCAAAAGTTGATTTAAAGATTTCTCAAGAACAAGCAAAGATTAATGCTGCAAGAGCAGAGATAGCAAAATTACAAGAAAGAGGAGCCCGTTCAGAAGCAATAGAATATCAGAATCAAAGAATATTTGAAATCAAAGCAAAGATAAGATCTCTTGAAGCAGGAAAGCAAGACGTTGAACAAGGTTTCACAGCCGAGAGCGTAATCAGAAGAGCCGCAGCAGTTGAAACTCAGGTTGAAAGACAGGCAAAAGCAACAGGAATATCTCAAACACAAATTCAAGCAAAAAGATTAGGTATAAAATTTAAGGAGGGGAAGATTTCTCAGAAGGAGTATGAAGAACAATATCAAAAGGTTACGGGGAGATTACCTATGATAATTTCTTCTAAAGAAATTATCCCAAAAACAATACAAGAAATTAGGTCACAGAAACAATACGAAGATTATGAAAAACTCTTTGGTTCTCCTTTAAAAGGAACAGAATTGGGAAAAGAATTGGAAGAAGCAAGGAAAAGAGAATATGAAGAATCCCTAAAATTGAAAGTAGAACCTGCCATATCTACTAAAGGCCAATACTTAAAAAGCATTGGTTTTAGAAGGGGGCAATATGATCCAGCAAAGGGAGAGTATTCTTGGTATTTTGATTATAGTACTTTTAAACCAGTTGGAGGAACCCTATCTTTTCTTGGGGCAAAAGGAGAATCTTTTGGATGGGGTTTTGGATTGGGTAAACAAGAAACAATATCTATTGGAGCAGAATCATACAAAATTCATAAAAATGTTTATCAACCAGAAGCATTTGCAAAAGCAGGAAGATTGACTGGGGAAGTAGGGCCATATTTTATTCCTTATGCTGGGCAGTTTATTTTGGGTGCCCGTGCAACAGAACATTTTATATTGCCTTCTGGTCAAGAAGAAATCGTTTCTATTGGGAAAGAATGGGAAAAAGAGTATGGAATTCCAAAAGAAACAGCGTGGGCAATCCCTATCGCAGAGTTAGGATTAGCAACAGCACCACTTTGGTATCCAAAAGTAAAAGGGGAAATTAGAACATGGGGCAGAAAAGAAATTAAATTTGATTCTCCAGAATATCGTGCTGTTGTAGAAGGAAAGGCCACATTTCCAGAAGCAGGAAAAGGGTTGTCGTGGGAACAAAGAGCTAAATTGCATTATGAAAAATTTATGAAACCTGGAGAGTTACAGATTAAGTATGGTCATAAGGCGGGAGGAATCCATATGTATCCAGAGACACCCTCATTTTATTCAACGGGTGGATTAACAAGGCCCCTACATATTGCACCCCAAACAGGACCAAGCATTTATTTTGGAAGGACAGGGGCGACTTCAGCCAAAGAACAAGTTTTAAAAGGAACCTTCTTTGATAAATTAATTGAAAGAGGATTTGGGGATATTTTACAGCCACAATTAGGAGCAGAACCAGGTGGGGCTTTTATAGAACCAACAGAATTTGTAATTAAAAAAGGTGTTGAAGTTCAGAGGGGAGTATATAAATGGTATGGCGGTCCCCCAAAACCAGGACAAGCCGCAATCGTTGCAACAAAACCAGAACTTCAGGCAGTATTTGAATCTACAACTAAGGTTATTCCAACAGGAGGGAAATTTTATTTTAAATATAAGGGAGTTAAATATCCAGTAGATACTTTTGAGGCATTGGGAAAAGGGTCTTCAATAACTGGGGCAGTAATAAAAGATTCAAAATTATTAACAGATGTAACCAGTTCTTATGTTTCTCCAAAGTATTATAAATATAAATATATTAAGTCCCCAACAATATCGATACCTTCTTATGATATTTCATATAAAAAATCAAGTTATAAGTTTCCAATATATCCTACACCCTCATATAAATTACCCCCATCTAAATCAGTTTCTTATAAATCTCCATCCTATAAAGTTTCTTATAAAACCCCTAGTTACAGTTTGAAATATAAGACTCCTTACTATCCAAAAGGAATGGGAGAAACATACTATTCTCCTTACGCCCCTTCTCAAAAACAACCCTATAAATCTTCTTATTATACACCCATGAAACCATCTTATAAACTACCAAGGGGAACTCCTTGGAGACTGCCACAATTGAAAGCTCCAAGAAGAATACAGAAGCCAAAGAGATACAGGGTAAAACCAACAATTCCAAGAAAACCATCACTCGCAGCATTAGGTTTAGGAATTTATGCAAAGACTCCATCTTTTGGAGAAGAGACAGGAATAGTACTCCGTCCTATTATAAAAAGTAAGAAAAAGAAAAGAGGAGAGGGCTTAGCATTTTTAGGAGATTTACAAAGTAAGATGAAGAAAAGTTTAAAAGAGGGTAAGAAAAAATAAGATGGATAAAATGAAAAAAGATACAAGGAATCTTGTTGGATTAGGAATGTTAGGAGCAGGTTCAGCAATGATTGGAAGTAACTTACCTGGAACAACAGGAACAGCTGCAATCAATGTAGCTAGAGGAGTTAGCCAAGGAGTATCAATTGCAACCCCAATAATTGGAGCAAGTTGGGCAATGAGAAGTTTACAGAATTTTCCAAAGTTGAAAGGAGGGAATAAGAAATAGAAGATGAGACAAAAAAGAATAAGAGGTTATCTTAGAAAGATACCTGGAAAAAGAAAGCAATGTAGAGTTAGACCTCACCTAAGAGTGAAGAGAACAAACTACAAGAAATAAATTATAGGAGGGCAAAATGGGAAGAGTATTAAGAGACTTAAAAGAATTTTACAAAAATACTAATGTAAGATTCAATGAGAAAGGTTTGAAAAGGCTTGCAAGAACTGTTGGTTATAAGGTTCAAGAAGCAAAGAATGTAAAGAAGCCGAAGAGATTGAAGAAGAAGGTAATTAAAAAAGTAACTATCTATAAATAAAAATGGGAATTATGCAGAAGTTTGCAGAATTGAAAGAGAAAGTTCAGAATAAAATTAGTGAGGTAGTTAAAGAGAGAAAGATTAAACAGGCTGCTGAAAAACAAATTAAACAAAAACAATGGGAAGCATATTATAATGAAAAGTATGCACAGGCAGAGAATTATGGAATTGCTGCTGCTAGAGAAGAAGAGAGATTAAAAGAAGCACAGATGAAAAAGAAAGTAGATAATAAAATTAAATTAATGGAGCAATCACCAATTAAACAACAAAGTCAGTTTGGGGCAATAACAGAATCCCAAGCAGATTTATTTAAACCTTCACAACAATGGCAAGGATTCCTAGACCAAAAACAAAACTAATTCGTGTAAGAATTAGTGACGCAGAAAAGTTAAAAATATTAGCTAGGCAAAGTCAAAAACAATTACCAGATTATATAACAGAACTGTTAAGAAGAAATAAAGCGATAAGGAGAAAAATTTAGAATGCCTATAAAATGTTCAAAAGGATCTAAAAAGTTTTTTAGATTTAAGAAAGGAACAAAGATAAGATTTGGTGGATGTAAATTACCTTCTGGTAAATTTATAATTAAAGAGGTGAAAAAAATAAAATAATGGAAACGATACAAAAGTCTTTTAGAGAATTAATAAAATCATTAAGTTTTACACAGAAGATTAAGTTTGGATGTTATTTACCTACACTTCTTTTTTCAAGTGGGGATGTAGATGCCTCTGTTATTGCTGCATATAAACAAGTTAAGGGAGGCGGATAAAATGAGAAGTTTACTAAAAGATAAGAAAGGAGATTTAACAGGTTTGTTTTATCTTATAATAACAATGGCTGCCTTAGCTATTGTTATATTAGTTGGGGGATATATTTCTGTTACAGTAAATACGGCTTTGAAAGGTACAATCAATTCCTCAAATCCAGAGGTAGATGCTGCTTTTGATTCCTCTATAAATGTTGCAGAGAATACTTTAACTGCTGTTTGGTATGTTGTATTTGGGGTACTTCTTTTAGGATTATTTATTACTTCTTGGTATATGAGAACCAATGCAATCTTTGTTCCTGTATTTGCAATTCTTTTAATAGTTTCAATAATAGTAGGAATTGCATTAAGTAATGCTTACGAAACAATTTATGAAGTCACAGAATTTTCTTCAATTGCATCGACACAACAAGCAGTTAATTTCTTTATGAGTAATCTACCTTATGTTGCTTTAATTGTAGGGCTTATCGCATTAGTTATCACATTTGCTAAATCTCCTGGAGGACAACAAGGATTTTCTACTCCGCCAATGTAAAATGAAAGGAGGGATTGAATAAGAATGGCTTATAAAATAATAAAAGCTAAGAAGGGTTTTATAGTCGAAGAATCGAAAAAGCGAGGATTTGGTTTTGCTACTGGATTTAAGACAAGAGCATCAGCAAGAAAGTTTATATCTAGAATTAAGAAATTAAAATCTAGAAGAGCAAGGAGACCTTTATAAAATAAAATGAAATCAAAATTATTTATAATTATGTTAGCATTCTTATTAGTAGCACCAATGATAAGTGCACAAGACCTGGGAATAGATAATGTTAAAGATTATAATCCTGAAACAAAGGAACTTTCTATTTCAGATACTTTATTATGGTTATGGCAAAAAGAAGAGTTAGCAAGAATAAGACTTATAACAGAACACGACTTTAGAGTTATAGATAGGGGTCCTGGAATTAAACAAAGAGTATGGGAAGTAGAATTAATTAATTTTGATAGGACTTATACTAATGCCTTGAAAGATATGGAGTTCTTTAATATAGACAAGGATATGAATAAATTTGATAGGGATTTTGAATATCGTTATAAGAATATTATTGGAACAAAACAAGTACCAATTCATGCACAAAGTTGTTCAAATAAATTAGAAGTTAATGGAACAATATCTACAAATTGTGAATCTTGGATTACAGGATATGAAGAAGCAGATGTTTGGGGCGATTGGAGAGTATTTTCAGATACAAGTGAACTTCCTGCAGGAAAAATAAGAATTGCTGGATTTACAGATGTTCTGAATAATGAACAAGTAGAATGGATTCCTACTTGGTTTGGAGTAGAAATTGATGAGTGGGCAACTTGGAACTCAACAAAAGATTCTGATTTATTAGCATACTATTATTTTAATGAACCAGCAGCAACAGGAAACGCAGAAGATTCTGTTGCAGGAAATTATAATATGGATTTTATTGGCGATGAAGTTACTCAAGGAAAAAATACAGATGTTCTTCCTTTAGGTGTTGGTGTTCATGAAGATCATGGTGGTTATGATGGTGTTATAAATTCTACTGTAGAACATAATTTATTAGCAGGAACAGCTGGAACAGTTATTATTATTGGACAACCAGATTTTAATACAACAACAGGTGGTGGAACACCTCATTCTGGATGGAGTGGTGTTCTTTCTGCTATTCGTGGGGGGAAAGAAATGTATGGTTCTATTCGTGGTATGGGTTTTAAATTAAGAAATGCAACAGACGAAATAACAATTTCTAGTGCAAATCCTGGTTCTAATTGGACTGTTGGAGCAAAGATGTTATTTGCGTGGGTATGGGATACTACTGGTGTTGGTAACTATTCTTTTATAATTAATGATACAGTAGAGTATAACAAAAATCTATCAGAAAGTATAGGTCCTGTTAATGGTTCTTTAGGATTTCAATTATTTACTACTGTAGATTCTGCTGGTGGTATTTCTCAACAATATCCTGCAAAAGGAAATTGGAGTGAAGTAATGGTTTGGAATAGAAGTCTAAGTTACGATGAGATTCAAGACATTTATAATTCTGGTTTGTATGGTTTTAATTATACTGGTGGAGGTTATCCTCCTACAGTAAATATTACTTATCCCCTTAATACATCTTATTATCCTGCACCAACAGCATTGAATTACACGGTTATTAATACAGATGCTGGTTATCCTATTCAAAGATGTTGGTATTCAACTAATGGGGGAACAACAAATTCTTCTCATGTTGCTGGTGGAACAAATTTTACTGGGGTAACTGGGGCTGGGATAGGTAGTAATACTTGGATTGTTTATTGTAATAATTCGGGGTCTGAAAGTTCTGATAGTCAAACTTTTAATGTAAAAGCTTTTGTAGAAAATTCTCAGACATATTCTACAAATACTGTTGAAGGTTCAATAGAAGAATTTAGAATTAACTTTAATTATACAAGTAGTGATTGGAGTTTAATATCTGCTTTCTTAAATTATAATCATTCAAAATTTGATGGAATAACTTCTGATAGTGGAGATACTGTTGAATTTTATACAAATATAACCATTCCATCTACTGCATCAGATGTAAATAAGGGATTTAATTGGACATTAGGTTTTACAAATACAACAGATACATATTATTATAATTCCTCTTCAAATACACAATCTATTTATGTAATCAATATGAGTTTATGTGGAACAATCTATAATGTTAGTTATGTAAATTTCACAATTTGGGAATCAGATGATAATGCTCCAATAAATGGAAGCATGGAAGTTACATTTAATTATAAAGCAGAAGGTGGAGCAACGCAAAAAACATTTAGTTTTTCAAATACATCAAATACTGTTTCAGATTTTGATTTTTGTTTTGATCCTGCAAACTTTAATTATAGTATAGATACTATTCTTCAATATTCTGCTCCAGGATATGTAAGTAAATTTTATAATTTAGAGGATAAACTTCTTACAAATAAAAGTGAAGAGATAAAACTTTATGTTTTAAATGAATCTGATTCTACTTCTTTTATAATAGAATTGAGAGATTATGAGTATAACATAGTTACAAATGCTAAGATTTATGTTCAAGAATATATAGAAGGGGATGGGGAATGGGTAACTACAGAAATAGTAACTACTAATGATGATGGAGAAGCAATAGCACATATTTTAACAGAAGATGCATTATATCGTTTTAAGGTTTATGTTGATAATGTTTTAGAACATACAACTTCAGGAACACCAATAACTTGTCCAGAAGTTCCTTGTACTGTTTTAATAGTTATGGACGAAGATTATGTGGGTGCTATAGAAGCAAATAAAAAATTAGGTAATCTTGTAAGTACCTTAACATACAATTCTGCAACTCACCTAGTTAGATATACATACGCAGATACTTCAGGAAATTTTACCCAATCAAGATTAATTGTTATAAGATATAATATAGGAAGTGGAAATATTTATACGCCTATTTGTAATACAACTAAAACAACAAGTTCAGGAGTTATTCAATGTGATATAAGTAATCAAGTTAATGGAACCTATGTTGCTAGAGGATATATAAAAAGAGATGCAGGAGAAGTATTAGATTTAAGAATACTTATTGATAAATTCATAGATATTGTTGGAACAATAGGATTAGATGGTGTTTTAATTAGTATATTCTTATTTATGGGAATTGTTATGCTTGGTGTTCTTCGTCCAAGTTTAGGAATTATCTTTGCAATAGTAGGAATTGTTGGATTAAGATTATTAGGTTTAATGGAAATAACAATGACTGCAATAGTTTCTGTAATTGCTATTGGTGTAATATTATTATGGGAGATTAATAAACAATGAATAAATTTTTAAGAAATAAAAAAGGAAGAATTGTTTTAAAAGATTTAGTCTTTATGATGATAATTTTCTTTGCAATAATTGCTTTTGCAAATGTATTTGTTACTGAAATGGGTAATACCTATGATAATACAAACATGACTAATTCTTATGATCAAAGTAGTTTAGGTGAAGATAATTTAACAACTACCTCTGAAAAGTGGGAAGAAATGGGGGAGAGATTTAGTGAGGGGGGAATATTAAATTTCTTATTAGGAACACTTGAAGGTATTGGGATCGTATTAGTAGAAATTCTTACAGCCCCTATAACATTTGCTTCAATGATTACATCAATTTTAGAAAGTTTGGGAGTATCTACTGAAATTGCAAATATAACAAGATTATTAATCTCTGGTATCTTATATGGATTAATTGTATTTATGATTGTAAAAGCATTCTTAAGAGGAGGAGATATATAAAATGACTTATGCTTCTCCAGGTAATGTTACATCTGCAACAGATATGATGCAATATCTCAATGGAACAGTTAGCGATTTCTTATTTGCTGGAATTATTCTTGCAGTTTATGCTATATTATTAATAATTATGTTAACAAATCAGGGTAATACTGTTGGTAAATCGGTGGGAGCCTCATCATTTATTTGTATGATTCTCGCTGTTTTTTGTAGAGTATTAAACTTAGTTGATACACGATTTATGACTTTATTCATTTTTTTAAGTGCTATTGGAGCAATATGGATGCACTTTGAAAATACTAATGGAGGTTAAAAGATTTATATAATAAAAAATCAAACTAAAAATATAATGAAATGGAAAATAAATTTATTATTGGTGTTAATAATGATTAGCTTAATGACACCATTAGCAACAGCAGAATTTGATAAACCAAATTGGTTTCAAGATTGGGTGTTACAAGATAATACTTTAAAGTATTGTGTTAATAACGATTGTATAGAGATAACTCCAATGGTGGATAAAAATACAGAAGTAATTTCTTTAGCCTTTGATTGGGAAATAAATGAAACAGATAATAGTTTTTATCTTAAACCAAATTTTTTATTCGAAGTAAAAGACTTACCAGAGTTCCACTGGAAAGTAGAGGGTTCAATAAGGCAATGTCAAAAAGTAAATCAATACTCTTCTCAATGTGTTATTTTAGATGAGAGTAATATTAATTATGATACTTTCATTGGAAAGAATACTATTAAAAATTTTGCAAAAACTTATAACAATATTTCTTCTTTGCATAGTTTTTATGGTATAATAAATGATTTAGACCCTGTAATAGATTTAGTTTATGATTCATCGGATGATTTAGTTTTCACAAATCAAACAGAAGGTTCATCTTTAGGTGCGAGATTAGATACTCCAATTCTTTTTATGGATTTTGATGATGCTCCAGAAGGAACTTATGTTAAAGATAATTCTATTTATAATAATTATGGGACAAATAAAGCAAATTATAATTCTTCTTGCGATAGTCCTGCGAGTGGGAATTGTTTTCATTTTAATTCCACAGATACGCATATAGATATATTTAATTCAGAGGCAGTGCCATCAAACTTTCAAACAATCGGGAATAATAATGATTTCACTATTGCTTCATGGATAATGATGGATGCACCAGCGGGAGGAAGTGCTGGGACTAATTGGTATCCTGATGATGTTATAGTTGAACTAAGACAGGAAGGGTCTGGAGTAAACATTCCGTTTAGCTTTGGGGTGGAATTACAAAATATTACTATCGGAAGGGCAAATGCAGGGGGCGGAGAAAGACAGAGAGGACAATCTAAAGTTAATGATGGTGCTTGGCATCATGTAGCTGTTGTAATGCAAGGAAATGATTATACGCTTTATGTTGATGGGGCAAATGATAATTCTGGTAGTTTTACGACAGAGATAGGCGATACTTCTGTTAGTACAACTAATTCAAATTTGCAAATTGGTTGTCGTTCAAGAGATGGAGGAGAAAAAGATAGTAATGAATTTGTTGGAAATATAGACCAAGTTCAAATCTGGGATAGGGCATTAACATCCTATGAAATTGTTGAACTTTATAATGGAACAATAACAGGCAGAAACAATTCAGATTACATTGGCAAATATTCTTCTGAAGGAAGTTTTGATAGTAGTTTTGTTTTTTACAATGCTACTTCAACATATTGGAATGTTACTTTTAATATAGCAGATACTTATTCAACAAGAAGTGGACTTGTAAATGCGGATAATACAATTAATACCTCTGACCCAAATCTTGTTAGTTATTGGGCTTTAGATGATTCTTGTGGTGGAGTTTATGATGATTGTACAGGCACTAATGACGGAACTCCAACAGCAACACATAATGTCACTGGAATAAGTAGTGAAGCATTATGGTTTGAAGATGGTAGCAGAGTAGCGAGCCCATCATTTAGTTATAAGTTTGATAAAAAAGACTTCTCAGTTTCTGCATGGTTTAAAACAAGTATATCAAGCAATGAGGGGTTTCTTGGTTATGGAGATAGACAGGATAATGAAGGATGGACAGCAATTATTCTTAATGGTGGTGCAAGATTTATAATTGATGATGGTGCTACACAGATTATTATTAATGATAGTGGAAGTTGGAATGATGATAATTGGCACCATTATACTGCAACAATAGATAATATTAATAATTGGACAATAGTTTATGTAGATGGTAATCAAGTAGCAAATTCTACAATAGTAGCAATAGAAAACATGACTACTGATGATGCTCATGATGTAATTGATATTGGAGGTTATTGGTATCAGAATCAGTATTATTTTCCGGGTTATTTTAATGGTTCATTAGATGAGATAATAATTTATAACGATACCTTATCTCAAGCAGAAATAACTCAACTTTACAAAGCAGGATTATCTCAACATGCAAATACAAATATATCTCTTGAAACAAGGACAGCAAATAATTATAATTTAACAGGAGATTTAATTGGTTTATGGAGTTTTAATAATGATAATTTAAGCTCAGCGATTAATGAACTAAAAGACCATAATGCTACATGTGTTGCTGGTGATTGTCCAGATTGGAGTGAACAAAATGGAACTGTTGGTGAAGGGGCGTTTTTTGATTGCGTTAATCAAGATAGAATGTCTATACCATCAAGTTCAGATTTTGAAGTAGGTAATAATTCTTGGTCAATATCTGCTTGGTCTAAGATTTATGGAAGTTCAACAAGTGCAAGAGATATATTTTCAAAATATAATTCTGGTGATTCAAGCGGATTTTCAGTGGCTTATAAGCAAAATACAGATACGATTTATTGTTATACTGGTGGAAGTGCAGGGGAATACACCACTGTTACAGATGCCACATTTGATGATGGAAATTGGCATCATGTTGTTTGTCAAAGATATAACTTAACAAATTTAAGAATACATGTAGATGGTGTTTTATTAAAGGATTACGCAAGTGCAACTTTAGATACTGTTAGCAATGGTGTTGCTCCAACAATAGGAGACTTACCAGCCATTGCAAGTCGTGAATGGTGCGGTTCAATAGACGAATTAAAATTTTATAATAAATCTCTTGAGACCTCAGAAATTCAAAACCTTTATGAATTAGGAAGCTATCATATAGAATGGGCTGATTGGACAGATGCAGGAGTAATGACAGACGGAGTAGCAAATAATAATTCAGGTAATGGAACATTTTATCAGTTTAGGGCAAACTTTAATACAAATGATACAAGAGTAAGTCCTTATATTATTAATCATAGTGTTGGTATAACAACAAATAAAATATTTACTCCAGATGTTATTGCACCAAACATAACATTCAATTATCAAGACCCAATAGATATAAATAACTTTAATACTTTTGAAAATGGATTGAATATTTCTTATAATATAACAGACGACACAGGAATAGATGCTTCAACATTTCAATTATGGGAAAAGATTAATGATAGTGTTACAGATGTTACAAATATTTTCTTAAATGGTTCTCGTGAAGGAAGCAATTTTGTTACAGGTTATTCACAAAATTATAATGTTTCAGATACTTTTCACGCAATCTTAGATGATAATGAAATTCTTCCAGGAACTTATAATTATCCATCAGAAGCAGAATTAGAAGCAGAACCACATTTTGCTTATGATTTAGATGGAAATGTAGAGTATCTTAAAGTTCAATTATTAAATGTTTCAAATATTAAAAATTATTCTATTTTTGAATTTATGGCTAATAACCAAACTGCTAATACAGGTTCACTAAGATTGTATTATTGTAATTCTACTTATTCAACAGGAAACCCAGTTTTATCAGATAATTGTATTGATTTTTATAATTATGATTCAAGTCAAACTGCAAATCACACGCATTTTTATTCAAATCATTCAGTAGCTCCATTTCCAATAAATGGTTCAGGATTTATTGGTGATGTATTAGTAACTAATATTTCAAATTTCTTATTTAGGTCAAGACCTGGAGTAAATGCATGGAACGTTTATTATATCCCAAATGGTTCAAGAGCAGGTGCAACAGAACTTTCAATAAATGCAGGATTAACTTGGACAGAACAAACTTTTACTATTGATGCTCACTTGCATCAATTTGATGGAACTGAAACAGTTAATTACTTTATAAGCATTTGTGATAATCTTGGAAATTGTGGAAATTCTACACTAAGAACAGATAAAATTGAATTAGGTGGGATTCCACCAAGTTCTCCAAATGTTTATAATCCAACTGAGAAAGCATATAATCAAAGAGTTGAAATTAATTGGACAAAAGCAATATCAGGTAATGGTTACTCTATTGATAGTTATAATATTTCATTAATTAATTTAAGTTTTCATTCTGTATTGCAAATAAATATTTCTGGTGGAACAACCTTAGGTTATAATTGGAATAGTACAGCAGTTTCAGATGGTGAATATTATATAAGAGTTACTGCGACAGATAGTAATGGATTATCAAGTTTTGGGGATAGTGAAAATATTACAATAGATAATACTGCACCATCAAATATTCTAAGTGCAACACCATCAAGTTTAATCTTAAATTTAGATACTACAATATTAAATTGGACTATAACTGGAAACGGATTCTCTTCAATTAATTATTGGAGATTTAATTATACAGATCCTTCTGGGAATACATTATGGCAAACAAGTGGAATATATCCAACTGCAACTCCTTCTAATCAAACAACAGAAGGACCTTTTGCAACAATTGGAACATATACATTATACTTATTTACAAATGATACTCTTGGAAATTCCTTAATAAATACAACAACCTTTAATGTTAAAACTGCTTTTGGTGCATCTACAAATCCTTGTGGATATAAAAAGTTTGGATATTTTAATTTAAATTTACCTTTTATAAGAGGGGGAGCATGTAATGAATCGACAACTTCGTTTGGTTATGATAGTTAGTGTTTTGTTGTTTAGTTTAACATTCACGGCAGCAGCAATACCTAACTTAGGTACTTTCCAGAAAGATAAATGTGTACAATTGATACAAACATGTGCAAATTGCACATACAATAACATAACTAGCGTTCTCCTTCCAAATTCTACCCCTGTTATTGGGGAAAGGGTAATGACTGCCTCTGGTTCAGAATATACTTTTAATTTTTGTAATGCTACAGTTAATGGAAATTATATAGTTAATGGTCGTGGAAATCCAGATGGTTCAACAGCAATCTGGGCATATAGTTTTGAAGTTACTCCAACAGGAAAAGATGTAGAAGAAGTAGGGAGCTTTCTTGGAATTTTAGTTTTAATTATATTTTCTATTGCCTGTTTTTTTCTTTTCTTAACAACAAGAGTTGAACAACCTGGATTTAAAATATTCTTTTTACTTATTAGTTTTCTTTTTTTAATGGGGTCTATTGCAGTATCTATTGTTATCACTTCTAATTCTGGGCTTCCAGAATCCATAGGAGATACTTTGGGAACAATATTATATGTACTGGGAATTATACTCATCATCCTTTTCTTCTTTGTTATGATTAGACAAACAGTTGCCGCTTTAGAGCTATTTAGGTCAAGAAAAGGATATGCTTCTTCAACAATGCAGACAGGAAGTGGTTATCAAGTAATGGGAAGAAGAGATTTTTATTGAATCTAATTTAAAATGGCAGTAAGAGATACAAAATTAGTAAGATTGAAAAAATGGTTTATTGAAAACTTTCTTGATAAAATAATAGAACAAGAAAAAAAAAGAGGAAGAAGTCGTACTGGTTATCCAGAAGCATCTGAAATTCTAGGAAAGAGAATAATTAATGCAGGTGGATTAAAAGAGATTAGATAATGTAAACAAGTGGTTACCATTGGTTATATGGATTTATAAAGAATTTTTTCATTTAAAAATAGATGGAAGATAATGAAAGGAGGTCGTAAATCTATTTAAAATGAGAAGTATTCTTAAAAACAAGAAAGGAATGACTATTGGAGATATGTACCCTGCTGTTTTAACAATTGTTTTAGTAGGTATTGTTTTAGGTGTTGGACTTTATGTTCTTGCAACAGTTGAAGGAAACATCGCAAATGATACAGCTGGAACTGCTGTTAACGATACTATTGATGGATTAGCAGATTTTGCTGATTGGGTGGCAATTATAGTTGTTGTTATAGCTGCTGCAATTGTACTAGGTGTTGTTCTTAGTTCATTTGGAAGAAGTCCTGGTGTTTAAATAGACTCTAGCCTAAAAATGTTTAAAGGCAAAAAAGCAATGGGTCTTGAAGAAATGTACCCTGCTGTTTTAACAATAGTAATTGTAGGGATAGCATTAGGAGTTGGATTGTTTGTAATGTCTGAACTCAGAGAGAATATTGCAGTTCAACAAACTGGTTCTGATACAGATGCTGCAATAAATGGAACTACTCCAGGTATAAATCAAACTACCTTATCAGATTCTACTAGTGATGACTATTTATTGATTAGTGTAGATACTGTTACAATTTTTAATAGTAGTGCAAAACTAACTGCTACAACCCCGGGTTACTATAATTTTACAACAAATGGTGTTATTACTTATGGTATTGGGGCTGTTGGAACATATGGTGGTGGTGCTTATGTAAATATTACCTCTACTTATATCTATGACAGAGTTAATAGTCCTGAAGAAGGAATTAATGATTCTTTAGAGGGTCTATCTGAATTAGCAGATTGGATTGCCATTATAGTTGTTATTATAGCAGCTGCAATAGTATTAGGAATTGTTATGAGAAGTTTCAGTTCAAGAAGAGTTAATGTATAATTAATCCTTTTTTAATTTATTTTTTTCTTTTGAATTGGGCGGGACAAACTGCCTCCCGCCCTTCTTAAATTTTTAATAAATCTTAGAATTACTTTTTTATTTTATAAACCCTTATTCTTAAATTTAAAGAATGATTATATTTATCTATTTTTTCTTGATTTGTTAATTCTCTAAAACAGATAGTAGTTGTTGGATCCTTTAATAAACACCTCATTATTCTCCTAACAGAGCTATGATTAATATTTATTTGTTGTGCTATTTCTGTGGTAGTTAATTCTTTTTTTGCTTTTTCTAATATTTTTATTACTTCTGCTGCACCCATTTTTTCACCTCAAATTAATTTACTTATTTTTTTATTTTTAAATTTTCCCAAAAGTCGTCAGAAAAATTAAGATCTAATTTGTTTTCATGTAAGTTTTCTGTCCACATTGAAGTTGAATTAACATAAAAATTTACCCTTGATTCTAACTTAGAGTCATAACATTTACATTCTAAATCTACATTAGCATTCTGACAGGCGTACATTAAGGGATTTGTTGCTAAGGATTTGCCATTAGTAATTAAATAATAAATAATAAATAGAAGGCAAATCCAACAAAGAATAAGAACTATTATCCCATACTTATATTTTATTCTAGCAAAATATGTTGCTTTTTTATATTCTTCATAAGTAGGAATATTATTCTTTGCCATCTTAATTATTTACACTCCAAAATCAAGATTTAGAAAATGTTCTAATTTCCTTAATCTTATCTCGTGGCTAATTAGAATTTCCCTATCAGTAGGTTCTTTTGTTTTCTTTTCTTCTTCTAAGGAAGTGTTTTCTTCTTCACTTTCTGCATTTTCTTTTTCTTTCTTTGCAATTTCAAGTTCTTTTTCTGCAATTTCTAATTTTTTCTCTGCAGAAAGAATATCTTCAGATACACCATTGTTTATTCCATCACTTGTTTCAGTAGATAATTCTATTGGTTCAGCACCAATATCATCACCAATAGGAGGATTTATTTTGACAGGATTATTTTTTTTCTTTTTAAAAAGTGCCATTTTTTCATTTAATAAACCCCCTTTCATTTTCTTTAACAATTCTTTTCTCTACCTCTCTATGTTGTTTATACTCTTTATAAAACTTTATTCCGCCATAAATAACAACTATTAATAATATAATTAAGATAAGGTGGACAGCTATTCCTCCAATAAACTCCTCATTTGTATAAACACTATTCATAAATTTTATCATCTTTTTTTATTTTGATAGGGTATAGTTATACCATATCTAGATTCATAAATTTCTTTACATCTTTTTATTTCTTGAGAAATATCATTAAGCGTTGGAAAATGAACTGTTGCGTGTCCAGCCATTCTTAATGCGTTTAATTTATCTTCTAATCTTTGTTGCGTTTTTGATTTCATTTTTCATCTTTGCGAGGGGGCAAGTTTATTTCGTTGAATGTATAGAATTAACAGGGTTTTCCTAAAGAAAACCCTGTTAATTCTTATTATGCGTTCCGTAAGGATAAAATCCCCCGAAACGTCTTACTTCTTTATGTAATACAGAGATTTATGCCCTGTTTTACCTACCTTAGATGAAGCAACATATCTATATGCTCCACCAGTTAGGTTTTTGTTTGCCCATTTCTTTGCAGCACTTTTTGTGGAAAACTCTCTGCCAAATTTCAGGTAGCTTCTTTTTCCTTTTGGTGCTGCATATCCATGTGCATGCAAAATTTTATATCCCATTTTGGTCGGCCTCCTTTATGTTTTTTTTGTCCAACGTTGGAAGGACTATGATTTGTGAGCCTCGTGGGTTTGAGTTTTTGCGTAAGCAAAAATTACGCATAATATTAGGGTGATGAAAAGTCGCCGTAGGCGAAGTAAAATCTTTGGCTTTCTCTAATCTCTTTAACAAAGCAAGTTGGGCTTCTGCTTCCCATAAATGTCTCCATAACCTTGGTTTTTCATTATCCATATCATAATTCCTACGATAATGCAATTTCTCGTAAGCCCAACTTATTTTTTCTTCTATTTCTTTTTTTATTTCTGCTATTGTTTCCATTTTAGCCAAAGATTTTATTGAGTTTAATATCTGAGGGTAAGGAAAGTTTATCGTAAGATAAATTTGGGGAGTTATGAAACAACTCCTCTTTACCCTCTATTATCGGCTCCGTAGGACAAACTCGTAGAGTTTGAGTTTCAAAAACCCCCGTCATGTTGAACCCCCTCGTTGTTTTCTATTTTGTATTTTCATCTTTGTTTTTTCTTTCTCCTATTTTGTGATTATGAAGCCCGACAAACATTCGGGCAAAGTAAAACTAAATTTATTCAAAAAGTTCTTCTTTTTTCAACAGCTTTCTATTAAGAATCTTTATCTGCCTTTCTCTAACTGCGTGTAAAAGCTGTCTGGATTTTCCCCTAAGTCTTAAAAGGTCTATTATTTCTGGGTCTTGGATTAGATTTTGAAATCTAAATTTAGAGTTTTTTATGTCTTTGATTATCTTTTCATAATTAACTCCAAATATACTTGCCAATGGAATCATAAAACAAGGAATGGCATATCTATTTTCAAAAGAAATTTTTCCATAAACTTCCTCAAAAAAGTTAAGAAACTCTTTAAGAAAATCCATATCTTTCTTATTTGATTCTATTGCCCTTTCAACGGTTCTTTGTAAAGAATGTTGCATAGGCATTTTCTTACTATCCTTGACCTCTAAAAAGTTAATTAGATTGATTAATCTGAAAAAACCTTTTTTTTGGCGAATTGTAACTTTAATTTGGTTTAGTTCGTCTGCGTGTTGGTAGATATAAATTTCTTTCTCATAAACTTCAAAAAGACTTTCACAATTATGTCTTTTTACAACAATGTTAAAAGTTGTCATCAAATCTTTTTGAGATTCAAGAGACATTGTTGGATATTCTATCAAAACAGAAAAAATAGACGAAGTTCTGCCAGAGAGTAATAACTCTCTAAAAGCTTCAACTCTATGATTACCATCTAAGACTAAGAACTTTCCAGAACCTGTTTTAACGCAAGTTATTGCAGAACCAAATTGAAAACCATAAGAAATTAAAAAATCTTTCAACTTCTTAACATGGCTTTTATTTATTGTTCTTCCATAAACAGGAGTTACAAACTTACTAATATTTTCTTTAGTAAACTCATATACTTCTGATTTGAATTGCAATGATTGTGTTTTTAACATGTTCATTTTTTAGTTTTACCTCCTTTCATCTGTATAAATATATTTTCTACCATGTTGCTCCAGACTTAGAAAACATTTAGAATTTTTGAAAATGGGTTATCGGCTTTCTGGGAGAATTGGTTTGTAATAAA
>Ga0180438_10002394_pt1 | contig 30721 bp, 42 predicted proteins | sample SS_ome_12_FD_132455 | JGI IMG/M metagenome (GOLD analysis project Ga0180438, IMG submission 132455) | Hypersaline lake sediment archaeal communities from the Salton Sea, California, USA - SS_3_D_2 metaG | ecosystem: Environmental > Aquatic > Non-marine Saline and Alkaline > Hypersaline >...
ATATCACGGAAATAGAGATAAATATAAACGTACAATATGTATTGATTTTGACGGGGTTATACATGACCATGTGTATGCAAAAGATTTTTCAACACAGTTAGATTTTTATGATAAAATACCTGGAGCACCTGAAGCATTGAAAGAATTGTATCATCACGGTTGGTATATAATAATTTTTACTGTTAGACAAATCGATGAAAAGCTTATCAACTGGTTAAACAAAAATAGCATATGGTATCATGACGTTAATGGTATAAGACCGCCACATTGTAGGAAGTGGGCACATAACCCAGATAATACTGGGATAAAACCTATTGCTGATGTTTATTTAGATGATAAAGATTTGTTCTGGATAAACTTAGCACATAGAAATAATCAAAGTAAATGGAATTGGAAACTTGTAATGGATATTCTTAAAATTGAATTTCCGGAAATGTGGGGTATTTAATGAGTATAGGTGGAAATGGAAAAGCAAAGCAAATGGCTGAAATGATTAAAGAGTTGCAAGGTGTATCTATAAAACTGTGCGAATTGATGCATTCAGGTCAGTCTATCGTTATTGAAGTACCGGATAGTAGAATTACCATGCCGAATGGAAATAAATCTACCAGTGTACTTATAATTACAAGACCAACTGCTTGTTTGCAATTGATACCAAAGTAATTGGCAATAGGCGGGATGTGCATGAACCCTCAAAGGTTTATGATGTCGACCATGTTCCGCCTTATTGCTTTTAACTTAAAGAAAGGAATGTAAATGTCAAAACCAAACACAATTAAAATTGATGAAGTTGAATATGTAAAAGCAGATTCAATTAAAACGGAAGTTGTAAATTTTACAGGTGAGCAAACAGTTGCAACCAGAATGATTGGTAAAAATGTGCTTGTAAGAAGTAGGAACGAGGGAATTAATGCAGGTACAGTTGTGATTGCAGATGATACAGGGGTTGAACTGAAAAATTGCCGACGTATTTGGTATCATAAACCAAAAGATAAAAATTTAAGTTGGTACGAGGGTGTTGCTATGTCTGGCATATCATCCGATTCAAAAGTATCTGGAACAGTCGTCAGAAAGGTCATTGTTGAGGAGTACTCAATGACAGAATGTACAGAAGAAGCATATAAATCTATAATGGAGTTAAAACCAAATGAACAAAATTAAAGATATTTATTACGGTTCCGGTTACGGTTTTGGTTACGGTGACGGTTCCGGTTTTGGTTACGGTGACGGTTACGGTGACGGTGACGGTTCCGGTGACGGTTCCGGTTACGGTTCCGGTTCCGGTTACGGTGACGGTGACGGTTCCGGTGACGGTTCCGGTTACGGTTCCGGTTACGGTTCCGGTGACGGTAAATAGCCTTATTGCTTTTAATGGAGGTGTAAATGAATACAACGTAAAACAAGTTGAAAAAATGTTAAAAATATATGTAAAAATTATATTGAAAGAAGCGAATCGTGTGTTTTTAAGGAAATAAAATGAAAATATTAACAGTTAAATTTTTAAAGGAAAAAAATGCCTGTGTGGAAGGCGTTGAATGGTTTGAAAAACAAAAAAATCATGCATCTTTAAGTATCATAAATGCTTTAATAAAAGAAAAAAGATATGATTGGGCTAACTGGTTAATAGTTAAAATACTGCCGTATAAAGGATATGTTTCTTATGCCGTTTACGCTGCCGAGCAGGTAATTGATATTTTTGAAAAGAAATATCCAGTTGACAAAAGACCAAGACAAGCAATAGAAGTGGCTAAAAAATGTGCTAAAAATCCAACAAATAAAAATATTGCTAATGCTGCTGCTGATGCTGCTGATGCTGCTGATGCTGCTGATGCTGCTTATGCTGCTGCTGCTGCTTATGCCGCTTATGCTGCTGCTTATGCTGCTGATGCTGCTGCTGATGCTGCTGCTTATGCCGCTTATGCTGCTGCTTATGTTGCTGCTGATGCTGCTGCTTATGCTATCAGAAACAACATAAGATTAAAAATAATAAAATATGGGATTAAATTAAAAAAGGAAATAAAATGAGTGAAGATTATCCATTAGATGTAAAGCAGGCTTTTGATGCTATGTGGGGTGGGGAGAAAGTAATTAGTGAAAACGCCTCTAAATATGATTACTTGTGTATGGATAAATACTTATATAAGATTCGTATACGTGAAAATGACTATATGTTTTTATCTGAATTTTTTGAAGACTTCAAAGACTCTAAATTCCGCATATACAAAGAGCCGGAGATGTGTCCTAATTGCAAAAAGCCCGCTAATGGCAATTGTGATTGTATGAAAAATAAATGTGATAGTTGTGGTAAGCCTGTCGGTAATATAACTTTTACTGTCTGTGATAAATGTTGGGATGCTGAACACAAAGAGCCGGAGAAACCTAAATTATGTGAACATTGTAGTGGTAATCCTGGCGCCCCTACTATGCTAAGATGGAATTGGAATTACTGTCCAGAATGTGGGCGAAAACTTATTTAGGGAGGTGTGAATGAATAAAATACCAGTAGATGCAATAATTGAATGTATTAATGAATGTGCGCAAGACGGACACGATAACCAATGCCCCCACAGGGCAGATATGGCAGAAAAAGCATGGGAACAGCTTGTAGATATGAAGAAAATATTTGAAAAGATGGAACCCCCTTATTGTCTATTAGGTATTTCTCATTGCATAAGGCAAGCAGAAGATTTTTATAGTAAATATGAGGAGGGTAAAGAATGAAAACAATTGAGAACTTATTAACATTAAAGATATCCAAAACACTAACTTCTAAGCAAATACAATTTGTCATTAAAAGAACTGAATCTATGATGGAACGACTAGTTGAGGATATAAGGAACTGTCCTTTGTGTCAGAAGTTTTATTATAAGGACTGTCGTGGTTGCCCATATAAACAATTTGAGGTAGCTAAAGATTTTTACCACAAGACGGTAATTTTACGTGTAGGATGTAAAGATTTTTATAATACCAATTATGGTCAGTTCAGTAGTAGATCTGCAAACGAAGCTAGAATTAGGATTTATTCAGAAGCACTGGAGTTGAAAAATGTTCGTAATAAAAGGAAAAAGAAGCAACGGAGAATTGTTAGTTCTGTGTAAAAATCCATCTTGTAACGATAACAGTGGTCATTTGTGTATTAATATGTGGAAGAAAGCTATCTACTGCTTTAAGTGTGGGTATAGTAGAAAACTGACGATAGACGAGGTTATATGGCTAAACAATGCACGAATGTCATCGTATAGGGATAATTATTATCATCATAAAAGGACAATTAAAGATAGGAACAGTGACTTAGTATCCCTGCGCACACCACCGGATACCCGATTAGGGACGATGACATTAGAATATGCTAAGAAACGAGGTATAGATCCTTCAATTTATGATGTTTATTACTCCAACACTGTACCTTTTTATCTTATATTTAAAAGTAATGAGGGTTGGTGGCAAGGCAGGGCAATAAAGGAAGAAATGAGACCGAAAAATTTGTTTCCCCGTGACATTCCTAAAGATGCAATGTGGTATGTGCATGGAAGTCCGACTTATAACCAAATTATTTTGTGCGAAGGAATAATGGATGCTATAGCATTGCGCAAAAAGGAGAGATTGAGTATTGCCTTATTAGGTTCTGAGTTGAAGAAAGGTCAATTGGGACGGATAGCGAACATAGTGAGGGACTCAGATGCTGCAATAACAGTAATGTTGGATTCAGATATGAATCATAAGGCTATTAAGATAGCAAGTATAATAAAGAACCGCACTTTCGCTGAAATAGTTAAATATGTTACTTGGGAAGATGTGGATAAAGATAATAGAAGGGTGAATGTGGTTGGTGACCCAGATTCTATAACTCATCAATTGAGAGAACGCCTAATCGGTCTAGCCAGTCACGCACCCTAGACTTAATACGGGAGATAGTAGCTTTTGACTTATCAGGAAAAATGTGCTTATCCAGAGGATGATCCGAGGCATCTTCTTGCATCAGCTTTAGTGTTTGCTCGGAGGGTTGCAATTTCTCACGGACAAAAGTTCGTTCGTCTGGGTCTAACTTTGTCAATAAAACTGCCAGAAGCTCCTTGGATAATGAAACTTCAAGCTGATCTTCCCATTCGTCCGGAGGATACCAAGCCGGATTTACTTTCACTTTCCGACGATGATTGAAGGGTTCGTACGCTCCGTCGTCAAGTACCTTTTCAGGTAACTCAACTGGCACTTCCTCAATAAGCCCGATTTGCCTTTTATCTTTTTCAACCTCTCTTCGTTGAAGGGTAGCAATAGTGTTCTTACATATTGTTCCGAGAACCCTTATGAGTTCGGATTCAGGTAGATGTTTATACCTGTCGAATTCAATAGTAGCTTTGAGTATGGCTTCCTGTGCCCACTCCTTTGCCGTTTCACAGTCTCTCTCCTTTTTCATTGCAAGCCCGTAGGCTCCCTTAACCAGTTTCATTATTACGTGCGCTTTGTTCATTTAATCTCCTTACCATTTATCACTACACAGTGAAAGTAACACTGTAAGCAAGAATAGAATAAAAGTTATTATTTGTAATTCTCTATATTTATTGTAATGCATTAAATTTCCTTTCCGTGTCTTTACCGTATACCCATCCGAATGCCACTATAAATAGAATAGCAAGTCCCATGCCAATTAGAATCATAATACCTTCCTCCTTAACGCATTACGGAGCATGTTACCAGCTCTCATTCTTATTATACCTTTATTCGCTCGGTTACGTGCCCAATCTTCAATTAGGTCTAGTACCTTGCTTTCCTCGCATTTACATTTTAACATTAAATAACCAAGTTCCTTTTTATCGTCTCTATCAAGTATATCTTTTAATAACTTTGCAACATCGTCATCTGAATCCCTCTTACTAAGTTCTACATTCTTTACCTTGTCGATAACGTCTTCAAGTTCTGTTAATTGCTTTTCTCTATTCTCTTTCATCTTCTGCAGATCTCCGGATAAGTAAAGCTCGCAAGCCCTTCCAAGTGTTAACGGTATATGCAGTCCTTTAGATATGAATCTAACATCGCATAAACCCTTGAATGTTAGGGAATATTTGCTCATTAGATATTTTTCATATTCGGTGGGTGTGCGTTCCATGAAATCTCCTTGTTAAAAATAAAAGCCCGTTTTTACTTCTCTTTAACGTCATTGATCAAAAACGGGCAAGAAAAAGTCTAGACATCCTCGTAGGTTCAACTCACCTAGTCGGATTTTTAAGCTGTAGCTTCGGCTGTTTCCTCTTCCTTTTTCTTACGGGAAGCTGCACGTTTCTTCTTTGCGCATTCAAGACAAACTTTTACCTGAAAAAGGTCGGAAGTATAAACTTCACGATTAGTGTCACCACATTCTTCACACTTGATTTTCATTTTCTGTTTGTTTGCAGATTCATCAAATCTAAGTGTACCTGCGATTGCGTGAGGATACTTCTCCGTAAAGTAATCCTCTGTCTTTTTTGCCTTCTTAGGTGGTCCAGCTTTCTTTGCCCCGTTAGCACCGTCATTAGCAGCTTTGTTCTCAGACTCTTTTTTAACCTCTTTTGCGTTTTGTTTCACTTTTACTGCCATTTTTGCCTCCTTTATTTAGTTAATGGCGTTCTTGTTTGTTCAATAATGGTAACGAACTATTAGTCCGCTAGTTTCATGATTCATTTTCATCTATATTTATTGATGCGTCGTGTAATATAAGCGCAATTTCTCTAAAATGTCGTCTTGTACCATTCCCATTACTAAAATCATTAGCTTTTTCAGCACAGATTTGTACAAGTGCTTCAATCATACAAGACACACCATTGATATCAACTAATTCCTCAAGCACTTCTTTATGTGATAATATCATAAATGTCTCCATTTCTGTTAATTAACAAACCTCTTGTAATAATTGCATACATTATATTATTTATATGTGATTTTGTTTCTAAATCCAAATCACTTCCTATTGTCTTACCTTCTGGGACTTGTACATCCACAATTAAAATTTCTCTCATGGTATAATAACCTCCCAATTTTAAGTATGTTTCAGTCTAATTCTTTAACCTTCATCTTGCTTGCGTAGTAGCATGTCGTTTGGGAGAAGCTACAGAATCTTATTCTTGTTAATTCAGTTCCCTTAAGAAAAAACTCAACTTCTTTCATATATTCACAAGTGGCAGGTTTTCTCAATACACACTCGACTGTCGTCATGAACTGCTCATCTTTTCTACTTTTAGCCATGTTACATTCCTTTCTTATTTAAGACTAGTATTTTCGACGGTGGGTATTTCCTATTCGGAAAGACTCCTGTTCCTTTCGGGGCTGTCTTCTCGCTGAGGTCAGCCCTTTTCTTTTTACAAGCCCAAGGACGAAATTTCGCAGTCATTATTCGAATCTGTTTCATTTTTACTCCTGTTTGAAAATGTTTTTATCCAATAACTTAATATTTTACTGGCAATGTCACCATCAAATTTGTATTCTTCAGTAAGATAAGCTCCTGCACCAAACATGTTAGTTATTCCGCTTTCACGTAATTCATCGAGGTATTCTAAAACATCATCAGTTGCTTCAACTGGTCTTTCAATTTCGCTCATTTTTCCTCCCTGTTAAAGACTTCATCAACGTCTAATTCTACTTCCCATTCTTCGTCAGATCTGCAGGAATAAATCGCTTCAATCAGCTTGTGCTTTATACCGTTTTTGATATTGACGATGTTGTCGCCACAGTTCGGCTCATTCGCAAGTTTTTTAACTAGCTTCTTGATGGATAGTTCCATCAGCTTTTCGGTAACTCTTTCTTTAACAGTCATTTAATTTCCTTTCGTTTATTCCTACCAATAACGTAGCAAATCCCGTGCCATTTCACACTTTCCCTCCTTCCTCAAGTTTCAAGGCTTTCTTCTCGGCTCGTTTCTGCTTCCTGCGTTCCGCTCTTGCCTTGTTGGTGCACTCGACACACTGTTTTACCTGAAACAAGTCCGAAGTGAAAACCCGTCGTGTTTCGCCACACTCACACTTAAGCTCTACGCTGTACTTTTTGGAGTTCTCGTCCCACTTGAGTGTGTCTGGGTTTGTGTTCTCGTACCTTTTTGCGTTTTCCTTTGCTCTTGTTTCTGCTTTTGCTTTGTGCTCTTGCGCTTTCTGTTCGTCTGTCTTTTTTGTTTCCTGTTCCACTTTGTCTCCTTTCGTTTCGTGTTCTTGTCTCTTCTCTTTTTCTAGCAAACGACGTGCCAACGTCCGTGTTCGTGCTTCGTGTTTTCGTCTCGTCGTCGTGCCGTCCTACTCTTCTCGTAGCAAAGAGCGTGCCAGCTTCGGAGTTAAGTGTTTAATTGTTTCACTCTGAAACGCTCGACAGGTTTTTCGTCACTGTTAAGCGGTTAAGCGGAAAAGAACCCGTCCTGCTCGTTCCGTCTCCCGCCTTTCTCGTTGGGTTTCGGGTTTTGCGCTTCGGACTTAAGCGTTTAACTGGGTCCCATTCAGCTTTAGAGGAACCTCCAGCCCTTATTAGGTACTTCCCCCTTTCTCTGTTTAAGACAGTTAGAATAGTATACATATATAATATATAGATTGTAAACCAGCAAAGAGAAATATATCAAATATATACTGAAACATTAATAGTACATGTTACATGACGGTATTCTGCAAGACTTATCGTTCTAGGAACACGTTCCAACCGGAACTTTTCCCTGAGAATTTCAAATCATATTTGAGACATGCTCCCACTGGCGTTACGCAGTCTCAACAATTTCATAGTAAAAATAAAATTTGATTTTAGAAATTCGGTTAGGCGTTATAGACGGTTCTTATAAAGAACTCAGGTAACGCTAAACAGGAAACCATTCCGTGTATATACGTGGAATATAAAATACTTTAAAAGAAAGGAATAAAAATGCCACACCCAAAAAAGAAAAGTTGTCCTGGGGGCAAAATCCGTTCTAAAGGAATGGGTAGAGGTCTCGGAAAAGGTAAGGGTAAAGGTCCAATAGGAGTACCATACAAAAAGAAAGGAAAGTAACATGGGAGTTAAGGAAGGTTACAGTTTTCTAAAAGGGATAATTAAAAGTATTAGACCTGCAGCTATAGCTGGTACTGCAACTGCTATAGCAACTAAAAGTGCTACTGAAAGTGGTCAGACGGATGCACCTACCACAGCTATAGTAACGGTATCAACATGGTTAATAAACCTGTTAATAAACTACCTAAAAAATAGGAAGAAAGGGTAATTTAATAAAAATGAATTTACTACAAACTTTTTGCTTCAAAAAGGATGTGTAAACTCTTAGAAAAAATAAGTTAATTTTATTAATGAGAATTTTATATGGATCACGACGAAAACGCCAACGACATGGCGGTAAAATATTATAAGACAATTCAGAATCATCTGAAAAACGAAGACATAAGTAAGGCATTAACGTGTTTAAGAACACTAACGGAAATGGCAGAGTCCCGAAAAGGACTAAATAGACCAATGATACAAATGCAAGCTGCAAAAGCACTATTGGAAGTACATAAGCAGATGGCAGAGCTTGAGATTAAAGCGAACGCTAAACCAGATTCGCATGTTACTAATATATACAATACAATACCGGAGGATAGAGAAAAGGATGATGCTATCACAATTTCACGGAGACTCAATATCGGATTATCCAAGTCTGTTAAAAGATAATCTGAAGTACCGTGAAAAACTTATTGAAATGGCAGAAACTGATGATGAGATAAAGCAACAAATATGTAGACTATTCTGTTCTGACCCAATTTGGGCAGTTAACACATGGTTTTGGACATTTGACCCACGAAATATGTCAGGTGATAGAATGAATATGCCTAAAGATATGCCATTCATTTTTTATAATTATCAACATGAATTTTTTGCTGAAGTAATCAATAAAATACTTATAAACCCAGATGATGTATTAATAGACAAATCTAGAGATATGGGGGCAACATGGTTAGTTCTTGCAGCTGCCCTATGGTGTTGGTTGACTATACCAAATTTTCAAGCTTTACTTGGTTCACGTATAGAACCATTGGTGGACAACTGGATGATAGACTCACATTTTGGAAAATTGCGGTACATGCTGAAACGTTTACCGCCATTCTTAGTCCCTGCAGACCTCCGACCGAAAATACATGATACGAAATTAAATTTATATAACCCATCAACTGGTGGTTCGATACAAGGTGGAGCTGCATCAACAGAATTTTCTCGACAAGGAAGATATAATATGATAATGCTTGATGAATTTGCATCATGGGATAACGATAAAGAAGCTTGGACAGCTACTGCTGATTCTTCACCCTGTCGAATAGTTCTGTCAACCCCCAAAGGATTAGTAACACAATTTGGTGTACTAAGATTCTCAAAAACAATACAGATTCTATCATTTCACTGGCCATTGCACCCACACAAAGCAGATGGGTTATATTATGATGAGAAGAATAAGCCACGCTCCGTTTGGTACGATAATGAATGCCGAAGGAGGAACTATGATAGACTTGACATTGCTCAAGAATTGGATATCGATTATGGGGCTTCTGGTCGTCCTATTTTCGACATTGATTTGGTTAAGAAGAAAATAGAAGATGCAAAATTGTTAGAACCAGAAATGATAAAAGGTGATTTAAGATGGAGAGCAGAAATAAATGAAGAAACTGGAGAAGAAAAAAGTTATGCGCCAAAATTTAATGAGAGAGGAATTTGCACCAACAAAAGAAATCTTGCCGTGGATTTCGTCCCGAATGAACGTGGTTCTTTATTGGTTTTCAAATATCCTGATGATTCTTATTGCTTTAGTAATCGTTATTTTCTTTGCTCCGATTGTGCGGAAGGTCTAGAACAAGGGGACTGGGACGTAACAGCTGTGTATGATAGGTCAGATACACATAAAATTAAAACGATAGCACAATTGAGAGGGCATTGGTCTCCTCATCAATATGCTATGGAAATAGCAAAACTTGGGGTATATTACGGTTATTGTCCTGCGTGGATCGAAAAAAACAACATGGGTCATGCTGTAATAGAAAAACTATTTGAAATATACCCATACGTGGGACACGAAAAATATCAGGATACGGGAGCACTTACAGATTTCTCAGAAAAGCTTGGGTGGGTAACAAATCAGGTTAGTAAACCTATAATGATAGACTCACTTGATAAAATGATACGAAATAATGAACTAGACGATCCATTTATAATGTTCTGGGAAGAGTGTATAACATTTGTAAAAGACGCTCATGGTAAGATGTCAGCACAGAATAAAGGACGTGGTGGTAAATTTTTTGATGATATAGTAATATCTAGAGCAATAATGACTCAGGCGTATAAATACTTACCACCATTTCAAAATGATGAAATTATTACTGAAGAGGAAGAAATACAAAGTAACTTTGATGACGATTTTAATAGTTTCGTCGATTATGTAGAGGGTATAGGAAACATGGTTGAAGAGTATGAAGAATATTATTAGGAGGGCTGAGAATTGGGAATGAATCTGACAAAAGAAGAAGAACAGTTGTTAATAAAAGAAATTCTTGAGAAGTTTAAGCACTGCAAGGATTATAAAAAATATAGACAACTGGAGCAAGGATGTAAAATATGGCGTAGGGGATATTTAAGAACATACAACGATAATCAGCCATCCTATACGAGAACAAGGGAACAGAAATATTTTCTAGGTCTAATATTTAGATCTGTTGAGCAATTTGCAGGTGATTGTAAAGAAGCCTTGTTTTCTAATAATCCGTTCTTCGTAATACGCCCAAGAGGATTTGATCCTAAAAGTGAAGCAATATCGGAAGCAGTTCAGGCTGCTATGGAGTATAACACAACTGTACCCGTTGATTATTCATTAGGATTTATGAGGGCTTATCGTCATGCTTGTATGTTCGGTGTTGGTTATCTAGCACCATTTTATGATTATCGTGAGCGTATTAAAACAACATACAGTCAACAATTTAATCCGTTAACCGGAGAAAGAAGAATGATGTTGATAGATGAAAACGAGGCTGTTGCAGATCATCCAGATTTTGACGTACCGTATCCAACACGTGTTCTTGTTGACCCATCCGCACAATTCGGTAAATTACACCAGACTGCAGATTATAGGATGATAGAAAGGCAACGCCCACGTGTATGGTATTTAGATAATAAGGAGAATTATGGGTACAGTACGAAAGTCTTCAAAGAGCTTAAAACGATGGAGGGAAGTTCTAAGCTAGATACTGAAGGACCAAACAATTTTGATGAAAATTGGAATATTTGGTCTTCAAAAGTTGATAACGAAATCGAATACGTAGGCAGAATATCAGATCCGAAACTACTAAAAGGAAAATTCCAAGCTAATAGATACTATTTGGTAACATTGGTAAATAGACAATTGGTAGTAAGATGTGATATAAACGTCGCTCCGGACGGTCTTGGACTTCATGCGATGAACGTTATACCGGACGTTGATGGTTCAATTAACGGTATAGGTATTGTTGACCCAGCAGTAGATTACCAGAGAGCCGTTAATGAGTGGTACAACTTGAGAATGCGTGGATTGGCTATGGCAGTAAATCCAGCATACATAGTTAATCAGAATGCACTACCAAACTGGAAACAACTGGAAGATCACCCTCCAGGTAAGATATTTCCATCAGAAATTGATATGGATGCTCGTAGGGTGTTACAAACTCTTAATCCTGCAGATACTTCTGGTGCTACGTGGGAACAGATGATGGGTTTCACGCAAAGGGATCATGATTTGACTGTGGGTACTTCTGCATCTAGACTTGGATCTATTGAGGGTCAGAAGAGAACAGCAACTGAATTAACGCAAGTTAAAGAGGGTGCTGATAGACGTTCAAATCATATGATATATACAGCAATAAGAACGGGTCACAAACCAAATCTTATATCACATTTAAAATACACTCTATCCTTCTGGTCTACTCCAAGAACGTTAATGCTTATAAATAGTAAGACTTTTGAAAGAAGAGCAGTTAGAGTTACTCCTCAAAATATTAGAAATGCAGATGTAATATTGGATATAATCGATTCAACTGGTGGAAGCGTTGACCAACAGATGGCTTTTTACGCCAAATTATACCAATTAGCTCTTCAAGATCCGATGATTGATAGAACCGCAACACTAGTAAATATGTTAAAGAATTCTAGAATAGTTAAAGATCCATATGAGTTACTAAAAGTAGATCCTAGAATGCAACAGCGGATGCAACAGATACAAATGCAGAGGGCACAAATGGCAGGAAATGAGGAGGCTGATAGACTAATAAGAAATGTTGAGAGGGAGGGAACACTTGTTTAGGGACAAAAAACAGATATTAGTAGATTTGCATCTAGATAAACCAGTTGATTTAAATGATGTTTCTGTACTTAAAGAAATGTTATCCTTAAATGATAATCCCATTTTAAAGGCGGTACATAATGCTGTTTTAATGAAATGGTTTATGATTATTGTTAATACTGATCCCATTAATGGTTCAGAAAAGGAAAAAATTGCATATACTGAAGCAAGAAATAAAATTAATGCTATTCATGAGGTTAAAAGAATCATGAATGATGTAATAGAAAACCATAAAGAAAGGAGTGGGGAGGATGCCTACTGATCAAAATTTAAACACAGACCAGAATACTAATAACACTGTGGATAACCAGAATAAAAATGATGGTAATCCTACTAATGGTGACATTAGTAATGACGATCTTATCAAGAAGATGGTGAGTCACGGTTTACAGGATGACCCAAATGCTAGTAAAGGAGATTTAAATGCTGGGTCTGCAGATGATAATAATGGAGACGGAAAAGATGCAAGCGAAAAAATTGAAATCGATGGTAAAGAGTATAGTACAGATGAATTGAAGTCAATAGTTGGTGAAGTTTCTAACTTAAAGGAGACTGTTAACAGGCTTAAAGATGGTGATGCCAATGTGGATAGGGAGGTTTCAAAGAAACTTCTTGAATATTTAGAAAAGCAGGGCAAGCCTACTGATGAAGTCCCAAAACCTCCAACACAGGAAGAAATCGACGCATTTAAGGAAGAGTACGATAAGAAAGCTGCAGATGACTATACATCAACTACTATGGAAATAGCTGGGTCAGTAGCTAGAACAGTAATTAAACCAATCGGTGATAAAGTTAATGAACTGGTTGAAAAAGTTGAAAAGATTGTTAAGGCTAGTGAGCAGGCTACTGCCGATAAAAGTAAGCAGATGCAGGCTTTCGGTCATATAGAATCAGCTTTCAAATCTGCGGAACGTCCTGTATCTAAAGAGGCTTGGGGAAATGCCATTAAGTTTTATAGAGATAATTTTGGTATTGATTTAATCAGTCAAGCTTATACTAATCCAGAGGGATTGAAAAAACAATTGACTTCATATTTGAAATCGATTCCTGCAAACGGAGGTAATGGAGGGCATAATGTTGACCAAAATAACAGAATGCACAATTTACCGGCTGGCGGTGGATCGGGGGTAGGTGGTGAGCAAAAAAACAAAACAGATGTTGAAAAAACCACTGAAAAATTAAAAAATTTTGGATTGATTGAATAATTAAACTTAAGGAGTAAAAAATAATGGCTGACTATAATGCTTATTCAGATCTTGCGCAAAGAATTGCTGGAGGTTTGATAGTTACCGACATCAATGAATTGGTTCAGTTTGTAGCTGATAAATCCAGTTTAAGGATGTTGCAGTTAATTGGTGGTGTTGTTCCTTCTGGACAACCAGGAGTTGGATTCAAAACCCGTGCACCGCTAATTAAGAAAAGAGGAATTTACGGATACGAACATAAGTGGATTAAACAAGCAGTTGCTGAAAAAGACGTTGTCATGAATGGTGCAAAAACCACGGAGACGGCTCTTATTTTAACATCTGCAACTTATCCACGTGTATCAGAAGGTGGAATTTATCAGGCTGAGCACCCAGATACAGGTGCGTTTCTGGAGGTATTACAGGTATATGAGGACACAGGTTCTTCATACACAGTAAACGTACGCAGGAATCTTGGGAGCACATCAAATGCATCTCTGCCTGATGGAACAATTTTAAGGCGTAGAAGTCATGTTGTATCAGACAGGTCTACTGCACAGAAAATTCATGATATTGACCCGACAACTTCCAGCAATCTTACGGAGACAATACGTATAGATTGGGAGCAGACATGGAAAGGCGAAGCACAGAAAGAATACGGTTCTCTAAATAGCCCAGAGGTTATTAAGAGGCGTAAGCTTTATGAGTTTGCAAAGTATATGAACTGGGCAATGCTTTATGGAAAAGGTGGAACAACCACAGATAAGAATGGAAAACGTGTTCAGTTCATGACCGGATTAACAGGACTTATGACAAGTAATCTTTATTCTGCAACAAGCCCGTCTGGTTATACAACTGGTCATGGTGGGGAGCTTACACTGGATAAATACAGAAACATATGTCTACGCAGGATTGCACGTCTTCTTCCGGATGATGTAAACGATGTGGTTGTCCTTCATGGTGATCTTCTTGAGAGAGCAATGGACTTCTGGTTTGAAGAAAAAATTTCAAACTTTAAGCAGACAGAAACTTTCTTAGGTTGGGAATTAACAACTATAAAGGTTGCCGGTAAGAATTTCCACCACATGTATGATGCCATAGTTGATGAACAGGATACAGGTTCTGCCATCATTTTCCCAATAAATGCATTAACATACTGCTATACCGACAACAACGGTATAAACTTGGACGTTAAGCATTACGAAATCGATTTCAAGTCGCAGGGTATAACCTCAAACGGAGGTTTCTTCCTGTGTGATATCACACTTGAGATAGGTTGGGAACAAGGAATGGGATACATGAGCGGTGTAACTGCTTATGCGTAAAACTATTGCGTAAAACTATTTGGAGGAGGAGAAATCCTCCTCCGGATTTTTAGAAAGGAACATTATGGAAATTAAGAAACATTATTTTCTAGTAACCGATAGGAAATCATTGGATAAAGGTCACGTAACCGTTAATCCAGTTCCGATGTCAGTAAAAGGAACTATGGAATATATTGGGGATTGCAAATTGGAAATTGACAATTGTGTTGCAGTGGTTGAAGACGATGGGTCTATTGAAAAAGTAGCAACATTAACATCTCTTAGAAGAAAAGATGGAACTATCGAACTGACGGATAAGTTAGTTGAGAAGATAGTTGAAGTTGGATTTGAGATGGGAGTTTTAGAAAACGCTTAAAAAGGTTAATATTATGTTAAAGTTCATAGATATATTAAAGGGAGTTCAGCAACTCGTTAAGGGCTACACTTTTGACAAGATGGAGGAAGCTGTTAATGCCGGTCAAAATATGTTTGCTATGGATTTTCATATGCCATTTCTGGTCAGGGAATATTATATTATATTAAGCCAGAGTTCTTCTGACAACCTTGGACCCTTTACAGTTTATGAGGATTCTGATGGGAATACTGAAGCTGATTGGTTGGTAGCAACGTCGCACCCAGTTAAAACTCACATAAATGGAGTTGTTGATAGTTATGGTAGACGTGTTAGGTTTAGACAGGAGGGACAAAGTTTATACCTAATTGATGATGGTTGGGCTGCAGGAAGTTATAGTTTCTGGTGTTTAAAAACTCCTGTTCAGTATGTTAAGGAGTCTGTTGATACAAATATGTTTCAGACGGATACAGATTTTCCACTGTATTGTAAACAAGCATTAATACATGCTATAGCTGCATTTTTAATGGAATATAAGAAGGATTATAATAAACAAAAATATTTTGATGATTTATACAGATTAAATCACGCTCCTAGAGCAAAGAAATTAGCTCTTGGGGATCATGGAATAAGAAATTCAGGCGACACTTCTAAATCTGATGAAGGTGTCGATTTGGGATGGTGCTAGGTGGAAATATCCAAGTGGGTTAGTGGAATACTTAGGAAGAAGAGTGCATCAGCAAAAAATTTTCCTATAGATGCTTGGCAGGATGCTAGAAATGCTCTTCCGTTGGGTACAGAAATAAGGCGTAGACCTGGATCTTATCCTTGGTATCCAACTCAGACATATTCAAAGACAACAAGACATTCAGGATGTACATATGATGGTGGTGGAAACGATTATGTAATTGAACATTGGGACGATAAGTTGTATCGAATAGACGGTTCTGGAGACGTACAACTTTCTGGTACTTATCCCAATACGGACTCGATAATGTTTCAGATAGGTAAACATATATTTTTTGCGACTGATTCAGAGGATGGTAGTGGTCACCCATATAATTATATAATAAGCGAATCGGCTAGTGTATTTACAGCAAGAAGAGCAAGTTGTCCACAAATAAGTGGTACAAATGTTGGGCATGTATCATTATCAACTATAAACGTTGGTACTGGTCATATACCTGCAGGGACTTACCGTTACATGTTTACATTTGCTATTTATAGCGGATCAGTAATGATTTCGGAGGGGGGTGGATTTGATGAACTTGTTTATACCAAAGAGATAACCTTGACAGATGATTCGGATATCAGAATAACTTTTGATACTAGTATGTTGTCGGGTGCTTTGATGGATCACCTTACACACGTAAATATATTCAGATCATTAAATATTGATGGAATATGGACTAAAGAAGAATTATATAACGATCCTTACAAATCATCTCCTGTTTGGCCTTGGTATAGATTCGTCGATAAGAAAGCTATTGGTGCTACTCAATATACTTATGATGACCAGATTTCGGATACAGACCTTAAGAAGGTATATGATACATATGACACTAGAGGATGGAAACCAGTCCCAAAAGCTAAATTTGGTGTATGTGCTCCTAATGGAAGGGTTTTCGTGATGAATAGTAGCTTTAATGGTAGGGTGTATTTTACAGAGAATGCAATATCACCTAATAGGGATGTAACTAAATACTATGAACATTATCCAGAAGGTAGTGGATATTGGATTGATGTTGGACTAGACATAGAACAAAGTGATCAAGGGTTAATAATGTCACCTATTGGGGATTTGTTGATAATGCAGGACTCAAGAATATTTAAAATATATCAGGCTGATCCGATAAGGGTTAATTATTTAGGAGAGTTAACTGGTAATTCGGCAATAAGAATAGATAATAGTCACGGATGTAGGAACATAAAAGCGTGTGCATTTGGGGCTGATGGATATCTTTACATACTTGGGAATCATGGATATAGAGCATTTGACGGGGATAAATTTGTTGGACCAAACTATCTTGAGGATGCAAATTTAGAACATATAAACTCACCAAATACAAACGCTGTGTATTATCCAGGGGAGGTTAGAAGAACTCCAGATGGTAAGAATGGTGTTAATCAAATAATACTGTCATATCCAACAACTGGTCTATATGATGACCCAGATGAATGTCTTGTAATATGTTTTACCAGATACGGAAATCTTGTTACAACTTATGATGGGTTTAAAATGATCGCAGGACATTTTTTGCCTACACTTAAATATCTTATTATTGTGGATAAAACTGACAAACATCATTATAAATTTTTGAATGAAACATCAAACTATGATAGAGAGAGTATGAGTAATCAAGAAAGAATAGAATATTGGTGGCAATCAAAGGACTTTGCAGCTGAGGATCAGACATTTACTCAAATATTAGATTCCGTTGGTGTATATGGTGCTAACATAGATAAGGAATTTGAGATAAGACCTGTATTTGATGGTATACAACGATTAAATAGGAAAATAATTACTCCTAATGTTGACGGTGTTAATACTCCAGCATTCTTACCACGTGAAGTTAGGAGATATGAAGTTGAGTTTGATGATGAAGCATTTGGAAATCTTATAAGTATAATATTTTATACTAAAGCTATAGTAGCACCAGTTGTTGAGTCAGTTGACTTAAATTTCCTACTTGGCGAAAGGTTGATATAATGGAAAGTAATGGAATTTATGTTGTTATTGGTATTCAAACTATGATAGCGATAGTAATAATGCTTGTTGCCTTCATAGGAAAAGGGATTCATAATAGGATTGATTCATTAAAGGTCGATCTTGAAAAATATAGAACAAAGGAGGCGTGTGATTTAATAAGTCACAGGCTAAAATTGGATATTGACAATGTAGCTGATATTGCGAGGGGAAATGCCAAGTCCTAAAATAGAAATAAGTGTTAAAGAACTTATTAAAGTAGTTATAACTATCGGAACTATTATTTCGATAGGATGGGGCGTTATGACAAAAGCAAATGAAGCACTTTTAAAGATAAACGATATTCATGCAGTATTTAAAGAAGCTGGAAGTTTTAAGAAACTGGAGAAATGATGGCAAAATTACTCATAAAAGCTTTTGGAGATAATGAAGGAGATATAATAACAATAAAACCCGATAGATGGGTTTGGACAAAAGCCGAACAGAATGTTTTGCGTTTTCGTCATGTTGATATTCCAGACGTTGACTATAAAGAATTGATTCAGTATTTAAAACCGATTTATGACAGTGATCCGGAAAAAGTTGATGAAGCGAAACCGATAACAAAAAGAAGGTATAAAATAAATACGTTGTCAGAGCAGGATAGAATTGCACTTGAAAGCACTTTGACGGCAGCTTCGCAACGTAAAACATTGCTTAAAAGTTTAATAATTGATAAAACGGAATTATAAAAATGGCTGATATAATAACAAAAACATTAAAAGAGTCTGGCGGAGATTATTCGGATTTTAATGCTTGGGAATCGGACAGGGCAAGGAATCTTGTAACTGCTGATGAAATAGAAAAACTCGTCATTTATAATGATTGGACAGATGGTTATTATGAAGTTGCAACATCGTGTAATGTTGATGACGCTTCTTGGACTACAGATTCTACCAGATATATTTGGATAACAGCAAACACAACAGACCGTCACGATTATTGGGCGTGGACAAATACCGACATGGATACCTATTCTGGAGTCGCTTTTAAGGTTACGGAATCGTATTATTATGGTTTTAATGTTAATATATCCTATACAAGATTAGAGGGTTTAATTATTACAGGTGTAGGCGGTCAAAATCAGTACGGAGGAATTGATATCGATGAAGATTATTGTAGTATATCACATAATATAGTTTTTGGGTTCGGAAACGGTTCAAGTAATAGATACGGAATAAAAGCAGATTTTGTGGATTATAATAAAATCTATAATAATATAATATATGATGTTGATTATGGGTACAGGGGTGGATACAGTGATAATTATTTTTACGGTAATACAATTGTCAATTGTTATGTTTACGGTATTTACATTTCATATACTTCTGGAGAAGATGATTACCTTAAAAATAATTTAGTAACAGATTCAGAATTGGCTGACATAATAGCTGTAAATGTTGATCCAAAAGCAATTGATTATTGTTCTACAGGCGACGAAACTGCTGACGACTGGGGTGGGACTGGAAATCGTGTAAACCAAACATTTTCTTTTGTTGATAAATCACATGATAATCTTCAACTTGCTTCTGACGATACTGGGGCAAAAGGTTATGGAGCAGATACGTCAAGCGACCCAAATTGTCCTTATAATGATGATGTATCTTACGAATCAAGAAGTACACCTTATGATATAGGTGCAACAATATATGGTGAAGTTGTTACGGAAATAGATGGTAGAGGTATAAGTAGGGGTATAGGACGTGGAATAGCAAGAGGGGTTGGTTAATAAAATAAAAGGAGAAAATAAATGGAATTATTAAGAAAATATGGACAGCAATTTAAATTTAGGATGGGATTAGTTGAATCCGGATCATCTGATTTTAAGGAAAGTCCAACACTTGCTTCCGGAGACGTGATGATTATGAAAGATGGCGGATCTTTGGCAACCATAAGCTCTTTACCTGCAGTAATAGTTGGTACTAATAGTATAGGAATAGAAGTTACTGTATCAACTACTGAATCTCAAGCTGCTCAAATAGATGTATTCTTTAGGGATCAATCAGAAGAGAAGGAATGGAAAGATACTCAGTGGAAAATTTTAACTTTTGGAAATGCTTCCGCACAAATACCGTTTGATTTAGGTAGCTCAAATCCGGATGTAAATGTTAAGCAGATAAACTCTGTTACAAATGCTGCGGTATCTCTTGAAAAGGCTTTAGAAATTGATGGGGATAGTGGAATTATAAGGTCTAATGTTATACAACTTGATGGTTCTTCGTTATCTGCTCATGGAATCGGATTCTCTGGAGGCGCAGTTTACTTTGATGCTGAAAATGGATATTCTGGTACGTCTTTCCCTGTTGGTACAGTTGGAAAACCAACGAATGATATTGACAATGCTGTTATAATTGCTGCTGCAAATAAATTGAAGAAAATTATAGTTTTGAGTTGTAATGGATCTGAATCATTTAGTGCGGGAGCTAACGGATTTTTGTTTGTTGGTCAGGCGTCGGAAAATCAGATATTATACTTAAATAGTAAAAACATACAACACTGTCGTTTTGAAAAACTAAGAATAGAGGGGGAAACAACTGGTAAGTATAATGAATATTACGATTGTATCATAGACTCTTCTTACGGTTTAAAATTGGGTGAAAATTCAATCCTTAAAAAATGCCACATGTTACTATCTGAAACCGGTACATCATTTACCGTTGAGGATGAGCAGCATATTGTTGACCAATATTTTCACGATTCAAGCGATTTAAGAGGGGATAACTTATCGAATGGTGACTTAGTTGAATTGTCAGATTGTCATGGAGATATGGATATTGCCCTACTTACGACAACGGCGAATATTGACATTTATGGGTTTAGGGGTAAAATTACTATTGGTTCCAGCTGCGATAATGGAACTATTAATATTTTCGGTGGTAGCGTAAAGGTGACCGATAATTCAACAGGAAGTTGTACGGTAAATATATTACCTGCAAATAGTTTTGATGAAATACTTACTAATTTATCAACGGTTGATAGTGTTGTGGATTCAAATGCAGCTGCACTTTCTACTATTGATACTGTAGTTGATGCAATCAAAGATAAAACTGATAATTTACCTGCAGATACATCGTCTGAATTAGACGCAATAGATGCAGCTTTGACTACCGTTGACACAGTGGTAGATGCCATAAAAACTAAAACTGATAACTTACCAGCAAATACATCATCAGAGCTAGATGCCATAGACGCAGCTTTGACAACTATAGATACAGTTGTGGATGCTGTAAAGACTAAAACAGATAACCTTCCAGCCAACACTTCTAATGAACTGGATGCAATTGATGCTGCGCTAATAACCATTGACTCGAACGTGGATTCAATTAAAACAAAGACTGATAATCTTCCTACTAATACGTCCAGTGAATTAGATGCGATTGACTCTGCACTGACCACTATAGACACGGTTGTGGATGCGGTGAAATCTAAGACTGACAATTTGCCAGATAACACTTCAGATGAATTAGACGCTATAGATGCTGCATTAACTACAGTACAGGCAGATTTGGATAATCCAGATCAGTATAAGGCTAGTGTTGACAGCGTTACTGTTGGAGCATTATCAGCATCAGCTATTCAGGCAATAGACGCAGAACTTAGTACACAACACGGTGACGGTGCTTGGGATGGAACAGGTTCAGCGACATTGGATAAACAGAATGAGATACTTACGAACCTTGCAACTGTTGATTCCGTTGCTGATTCCATAAAAACCAAGACAGATAATCTTCCTGCAAATACGTCAGATGAACTGGATGCCATTGATGCTGCCCTTACTACTATTGATTCTAACGTTGATAACATAAAAATTAAGACTGATAACTTGCCCAATAACACATCAGACGAATTGGATGCGATAGACGCAGCCCTTACCACTGTACAGGCTGATTTGGATAATACCGATCAATACAAAGCAAGTGTTGATAGTGTAACTGTTGGGGCAATGTCAGCAGCTGCAGTTCAGGCTATAGATACGGAACTTACATCTAGTCATGGGGCTGGTACGTGGGGTTCTGGTGCGACTGACGTTGCAACTCTTCTAAAGTTTAAAAAGAATAAGAGGGAAATTAAATTGATAAGCGGTAATTATTATGAGGTCGTTTATGACGATGATAGTGTAACTGAAATTGCAAGAATGAAACTTGAAAAATTTGGCGGTGGAACAATTGGAGCATTGGCTGGAACTACAACACCATCAATAAGGAGTAAATCTAGCGTATGATATGTACAGGAGCAAGTTTTATAGTAACTGATGGATTAGGGGGAGAATTGCTAATAACAGATGGATATGGCGGTAAGTTGTTTGACGAGGGAGAAGATTCTGGAGATGAGTTTGGAACTTACAGAGTGTATCTTAGGCATGCTACGTACTTAACCACAATGAGGGTAAGAGTACCATAGGAGATATTTTATGCAATTAGTTAATATTGAACATATTTATAGCAATAGAAGATATCTAATAAATTTTGCTATACGTGATGAAGATGGAAACAACATTGATTGGTCTAGTTACACTAATAAGGTTATTAGATTCGTTGTTAAGCGAAACGCTGAAGACGATGATTCTTCCGCTATAATACATAAGTCTACGGATTCAGGTATTAGTGGAGTAACGTGGAATCCTGTGTCTGGTATAATTGAATTGACAACAACAAATACTTCTCATTCTAATCTTCCATACGGTAGATATGTATGGGAGTTATTGTTTGAATGTACAGAACTTGGTGTAGTTGAAGTTGATTATGGTACATTGCAAGTTACTGAAGCGGTTGCAAAAGATTCTGATAACTTACCGGCGGAGAATTAAATGGTATGGGGAGAAGAACGAGATCTTTATATATTAACAAAGAATTCGGTTGGTCAGGTACCAATAACGTACGATTATGCAAATGTTACATGCAAATTAGTACGTGAGTTGAGTGGTGGTACTAGCGTTGACACACCGACTAACGGTTTGGAGACAGTTGATGCTGTTAATTGTCCAGGTCTTTATAAACTTAGGGCTACAAAGGATGAAACGAAATGCAGATCGATAATGTTAACTGGAGAATCATCAACTGTTGGTGTAAACGTGGTAAGTTTTCCGCCTGTGATTACGGAGGAATACATGGATAGATTAAATAATATAGTTGACAAAATTAATAATAAAGTTTCCGTTAATATAAGACAGATATTAGATAGGATAAATTCTTTGGAAACAAAAGTAGGGAGGATGAAAGATGGCAGATAGACAGATAAACTTGCCCAATTTTAATAGTTATTTACCAAGTCAGTATACCAATATATTACCATCTTCTTATTCTGGTGAATTACGATCACCTTTACCTAATGAGCCTTCACCAACCTATAAAGATCCAGTATTCGGACTTAATTATGGTGATTTACTTAATTACAAAAATGTATCACCAAATTTAGAGCCATTTATGGGATTTGACGATTATTTAGATTTAAGAAGAAAGGACGAGTTAAAACAATTCAGTCCATTCAAATACGCAAATAAAGATGCTGGAGACGAATCAAATGAAGGTATAGTAATAACACCGCCAAGTACACCAATAACACCATCAACTGAAAAATCTGCTGATACTACTAAAAACCAACAATTGAGCACTGGTACTGGATTAATAACACCACCGGAATCTGAATCTGCCGATAAAGTTATATCAACCAGAGCACCAGAATTGTCAACTAGGACTAAACCAAGTATGGATTATGTTAAAGAACAGGAAAGTATAATACGTGACTTACTTAGTGGAACTAGTCCGGAAGAGGAAGCCATAGTTGCTACTTTAGATCCTGCAAGAATGGGACTTATGGCTGAGTTTGCTGGAATAGGAGCAACTGGAGCAGGAGCGTTACAGTCTATGATGTTAAAACAGGCTGCTGATGTTGGTTCACAGGTAGCACAGGTAAGGGATAAAAATAGGCAGGAAGCATTTAATAGATTAATTCAAATGAGAGAACAGGGCAGAGCTGATGAAGCTTCTGATTTGGCTGAGAAATACTTTGGAATTACTAAGGATAAATTTACAGAAATAGAACTTCCAGAATCACAGGCACGTATTGACCAAATAAAAACATCTACTAGACTATTGAAAGATAATGCGCAGTGGAATAGATATATGGATATCCTTACTAATCCTAATTTAGCACCGGAGGAAGCTGGTAGAATAACTGGTCTTATGGGTCAGGCACTTGGAATAGATTTTAGCACGATACCAAAGGAAACTGCGAGAAAAATGTACGAAACGTCAACACTTGAATATCTAGATTGGACTAGGGAGGGTGACAGGATAGTTGACGCAACCGGTAAGGATGTTACTGACAAATTTAATACCATAGTTAATAATTGGGCGCAGGGTCAATTAGGACTTACAGAGGAGTTTGAACCCGCAGTTACCATAGGTGGAACTTATGCTGATTATTCAGCAGATCCATTTGGTACTGATACGCAACAAGCTGTGGTTGATTGGAAATCTGGTGATGACGATGCAGCCATTCGTGCTGTTACGGATGAAATTGTTGCAACTGGTGACTACAATAAGATAAAGGATTGGGATAAAGGTACTGAGGGTCAGAAGAAAATATACAATGACGTTGTTAGTAAACTTGATAAACCAAATCTAAACACTGATACCGGACTTGGTGGCGATGATTTCTGGACAAGTCCTCCGGCTGTTGGGGACTATGTACAAATTAGCGGAAGACCCATGAAAGTTACGTTCGTAGGTAATATGGATAGAAGTGGTAGTCTAATTGACTATGCTTATATGGAAGCTGAGGACTTATATGGCAATGTATGGAGTATAAAGACAGGGGATAAAGACTGGTTTCCACAGTCTCAAGCTGATATGTTTAACTTAGATACAGGAATATGGGAGTAAAAATATGGATCCGATAACACTGTCTATTTTAGCTAGTATCGGCATTAGTACTGGGGGTAGTGTAATAAATACTGTTCTTAATAGGATTGATGCTGCTAAAACAAGGAAAGATAATGAGAGGATAATGCAGGCTGCTTATAGGTTACAGAACGATAAGTTAAATAGACAAATGAATTTAGCTAAGAAGAATTCTGCGCTAGACCATGAGGAGCTTATTGATGAACTAGTAAATTTCTCTCTTGAGATGTCATCATCTGGAAGGTCAGAAGCTGAGCAGATAGCTGCAATGAGAACAAGATAATTAAATGGAGGTAATATGGCAAATGGTATACCCACAAATCAGGCAATGTTAGGTACGGGACAGATGTCTCCACAAAATTCCGCTATATATAATAGTTTGAATCCACAAACTAAACCTACAAGTCCATTATCATTTCAAACTGGTGATGTCGGTGTAGGTATGACCCCTGGTCAAATTGCCGGTATGAATGTTGCTACTACCGGACTAAGAACAGCTAATTCGATTATAAGTACATTATTAATGCTTAGTGAGAATGAAAAGGCTAGAAAATTGAAGAGGGAAGAGACGGCTAATAATCTAGCTTTGGGTAGGAAATCAATGATGCTTGAATATTTGTTGGGCAATAAAAACTATGCAGATAAATTGAGAGTTATAACTGCAAAATTAGTTTCATCTGAAAAGTCACGTGGACAGAGACAGAGATCCTTCAGTGAACAGAGAAAAGCTAGGACAGTTAGGTAAGGAAATATAACGATTTTAACTGTGTTATAAATCTTAGGAAAGCTAATGTTAACTTGTTAATAGGAGATTACTTATGGCACAACCAGTTCAATATGATGTTGGTTTAGGACACGTAGCTGACGGAATTGAGAAAATATATTCCTATCTTGATCAACAGTCTAGAGTGGATAAATATGGTAGAGCATTATCAAAAACTATATCAGGCGTAAATACTAATGACCCAGTTGTACACCAATACTTAAATGCTGCCAATGACTTAACTCAAACTGATCCGCAAGCTTCTAAGGTGTTTCTACAGAAGGCTCTTGAGAGGGCTGGTGAGATATACGATAAAGATATAGCATTTATGCAAAATAAACCACAGGTATACTCTAAGTTTGCTGATGATAAAACTGGACGTACTGATATAAACAGTATGACTAAGTATATACTAAAACTTAAAAATGATAATAGTAAGGCTATGAAATACTTAGCAGGACTAAATGCTGAGGAACTATTTACTATAGATAAAGAGGGAAGAAAACACATTAAACCTACAGCAGCCATGAAGGTTGCTCAACAGGAATCTATATTTAAGGGATCATTTGATCCTCTTAGTAGGATGATAAAGACTCTTACTCAGGAAGGTGAGAGGACGTATCGTAAAACTATAAATACAAGTAATCAACCAGAAAAAACTGCTATAAATGTTATTAGTAAAGATATCTCTATTGCTAAGAATGATATAAAAGCATCTCAAGGCATGATAAAAGACTTAATGGAACAGAAAGGTATAACATACAATAAAGAAGAGAGAGCTAGTATAGATACGAAGATTGCTGCTGAGAAGCTTAAAATAGATAATTTAAATAAGAAAGTATTTGGTAAGTATCAGGAACGTGTTGAATTATTACAAAAACTTGGAGTAAGTACGGATAGACAAAAAGAATTTGTAAAATTAGTAAATGCTATAAATAGATACAAGGACACATATGGCATATCGGAAGCTGCTAAGAGGATAGATGATGCTTTGAAAGCTAAGGGATCATCATTGGAAGCTTACGATATTTATATAGGAGTAATTCCATCTTCTAAACCAGAACCAACAGAAACAATACCTCAATCTAGTTTAGGTGGATTGTAAAATCACGGGAGGCTTATGGCTATTGACATAGATGCACTAGTAGCGGATGCATTTCCGGAATCGCCGGATGCTAAGCGAGAGCCGGAGAAACCGCAAATACCATTACCCACGCCGATTGCGGAATCAGGAGAGGTAGACGTTGATACATTAATAGGTGAAGCATTTGGTATACAACCATTATTTAGGGCTAATAAATTACAACCAGATTTTAACAAGGAAACACCAACGGTAACAAGGTCGCCACGTGGTTATACGGGATCGTGGGAGGAAAAAGAATCAACTCCAAACGATAAGCTATTTGAAAAAATGTTAATGAAGAGAGCACAATACCAACAACAGGAGTATCTATTTTCATTACCACATATGATGGAACAAGCTAAAAAGGAAGGACTTACAGGTGATTCAGCGAAAGAATGGGCTATCAATAAAGCTAACCTTTATTCCCTTAAGAGATCTGATACTCGTATTCTTGAAGACATTTATAAACAAACTCCAGATTTTAAATCGGTTTTAAAAGAAACAGTAAAAGCCGGATTAGGTAAAGTTGCTTCTGGTGTATCATTTGGAACAGCTAAAAATCTTTTAAAAACTATGACTCCACTTGAAATATATTTTGCAACAATGCCACCTGAAGTACAAAAAGATTTTATGAAGAAAGACGTTAAAGTTGGACCATTAAATATTTCTATGAGCAAGATGGTTTCTGCTCATCAAGGCGCTGCAGCAACTCTTGAGACAGTTCCAATGCTTCCATGGTTCGGTGTTGCAGGAAAATTAGCCCAAGCAGGTAAAGGTGCATTGTGGGCTAAAATGGTTAAATCTGGATTGGTATTTTCAGGTGTTGGTACTATCAATAAAGCTATAGACCCAGAAGCGGAAGTTGAATTAACTGATATGGGTCGTGAATTCGTTCTCGGTGCTGCATTACCATTATTGAATAAAATAAAACCCATTGGCAATATTGAAAAAGCATCTAGTAAATGGGTAGCTGTTAGTAAGTTAATGGGTCAATCTGTAGGTGCAGCTGGAATGTCATTCATAGTTGATTATATCAATAATACTTTACATGGTAGGAAATGGTCTGAATTAACCCCGATGGAGAAAAAGAATATTTATATCAACTGCGCCATGTTAGGTGGATTTCATCTCGCTGGCGGAAAAGATATATTATTTCGTAAAGCTGAAGCTTGGAAAGCTAAAAAGATTGAGTTAACCCCTGAAAGACTTAAAGAAGCGGAGACAAAGGCACGTGAAGAACAGTTAATAAAAGTTACGGAGGGGGAACTTGAAGCTAGGAAAACCAAAATATTGGAATTAGAAAAGAAGAAGGAGCTTACCCCTGATGAAAAAACTGAATTAGAAACACTCCGTAAGGAAGTAGAGGGATTTGGAGCATTTGAGGAGAAGAGGGCTGAAGATAGAAGAGTTGAAGAGGATAGACGGGAATCCGAAAGGGAGAGAGAAAGACGAGTTTCTGAAAGACGTAAAAGAATTGAAGAAGAGTATGCTGAAGATATTGAAGCAATGAGGGATGAAAAGGCGAAAACACGGTTTATCGAGAAACAGATGAAAAAGGAAGAAGTTATAGAAAAGGAGCGTGAGGCACGTGACATAGACTCCGCTTCAGACTTTCTTACTGGTGAAGGCGGCGAGAGACGTGGTTTAATGGATAAAAAGGTAACCACATCTAAAGAGGGTAAAACTAGAACTGAATTTGTACCAAAGGAGGACAAGAAACAGTTCTGGGTAGACCTTGATAAGATGAAGGAGAAAAATGATAAGTACGGCGAGAGGGAAGCTAATAGATACATAGATGCATATTTTAATGATGTTAGAGAAGCTGTCGGGAATAAAGGTGATGTTGTGAGGGTAAATGCTCCTAGGGGAGATGAATTAGTAGTATTCCCCAAGGAGGGCATTTCTGATGCTGAAATGAATATCAGATTGAAAAATGCACTTGATAAGTTCAATAATAGAACTTTCAGGTTTGAAATATTCGATAAAAAGGCTGGTAAATATACTGGGCGTTTTGAACGTGTTGATAACCAGAGTTTTTCTGGGGCATTCGGAGATACTAGAACCGAAGCTGAGGGTAGGATGTTGGATGCCAAAGAAAAAGGCAGAGGTAGAATTATATTTAAGGAGGATGAATATGCCATTCGAGATATTGAGTCAAGAAGAGTTGAAAAAGTACAGCCCGATGTCGAAAGAGGAAAAGAAGGACTTGAAGCGGAGACAGAAAGAAGAAGACGATTACTTGAAGAAGGAACGTACGAAGAACTTGAAAAAGAGGCTGACAGGACAGAAGCGCAGATTAGAGAGCTTGAGGGGAAGGAGCGTCTAACTGATGCCGACCGAAAGAGAATTGACGACCTTGAAGGATTCATTGATGATGCTGTTAAACGTCAAGACGTACTTAGTGAGGAAGCTGCGAAAAGAGAAGTAGAAGTTAAAACAAGAGCAGCAGAACTTGAAAGAGCAAGGTCGGCAGTTGAATCAGCTAAATCACAACTTGCGGAAGCTGAAAAACGTCTTGAAGAAGCACGAAAAGGTGGAGCTACAGGAACATTCCTTAAAGGGAGGGAGACCGACGTTAGGGGTTCTAAAGAAACACTTCAATTGGCACAGGATAAACTTTCAGAATTAGAAAAGCTTTCTGCTGAACCACCTAAAGAACCTCTACCAGAAAAAACTAAGGAAGAGCAACAGAGACAGGTTGATAAGGAAGCTGAGATCTCTCGTATCGTAAATGATGAACCTGCAGTTGCTGAAGATAAACCTACTAAGTTTACGCAGAAAAAGAAGAATGCAAAAGCTAAGAAGAAACGTAAGGAAAATGAAGACAAGGCTAGGATTATTTCTAACGAAAAGATAAATGAGGCTGTAAAAACCTCTATGAAACCAGAAGTTTCCGGAAGTAAAGGAGAACCTCCAGCTAAGAAACCACCACGAAGAATATGGGATAAGTTGAAAGATGATTGGAATAAGGAAGACCCAATTGTGGTATCGGAATCACGATGGGATAAAATAAAGCAACAACTGTATGACAGATTTACTCCTTTAATGCCCAAAGAAGGTGACCCTAATTATGATGTTAAATTAAAAACCTATAAACAGGCTAGATTATTGGCTGGTAAAGTTATTGGTAAAACATCAATTATGATGGACGACTTATACAATAAAACACTTGGTGACATAAAAGGAAAAGATATACCGATACTTAATCAAATGTACAAAATGTATTCTCACTGGCACTGGGATAGATTAGGCAAAACAACATCTGGTATTACTGAAAGATTAGCAGCTGAAAACCTTATCAGGATACGTAATGAAATAGGCAGAGAAAAGTATAATTTGCTTAGAAATAAAATAGAACAGATAGCAAAAATACACAATGACACCTTATTAGACATGTTGGTTACAGGTGAAGTTATAACTCCTAAACTACGTGATATTTTAAAAGAGAGATATCCGGTATACATGAGGACGGAATTACTTGATGGATCTGTGGAATCAATAATGAATAGGGTAACTAGTGTACGGGAAGCCATTGCTTACTATGATAAGGGATTCCTTAAAGAGAAAAAAGGAACTGAATATGAAATATCTGATGACTTACTAGAATTAACAAAAAGGTCTATAATACAAAAAACTGTTGCAGCCCAGAAACAACATCTTATTAATAATATCCTTCAGGAGTACGGTCAAAAAGTTGGCATAATGATTGATTATGTTGATAGAGCTGAAACTACTCCATTAAGACACGGACAAGTTCCTAAAGAGTTTGTTAGGATGAATATAAATACCCGTATACCACGTACCGAGGATATAAAATGGGTTCGTGATAATTTTGAAAAGAGACTTAACAAGATAGCTAAAAATGAGGGTATAGAGATTACCAATGAGTGGATTCAGGATAATATAAGATTACAATATGCTGTACCAGAGGGTATATCAAACATGATGAAAGGTATGAATAATGAAAGTATTGACATAATAACACGTACTATGGGGGCTTATAATAATATTTTTAGGATGGCAGC
>Ga0180438_10002397_pt1 | contig 30708 bp, 37 predicted proteins | sample SS_ome_12_FD_132455 | JGI IMG/M metagenome (GOLD analysis project Ga0180438, IMG submission 132455) | Hypersaline lake sediment archaeal communities from the Salton Sea, California, USA - SS_3_D_2 metaG | ecosystem: Environmental > Aquatic > Non-marine Saline and Alkaline > Hypersaline >...
AAGCTCTTAAAATAGGAATTGATAAAATCATAGTCACCCACCCCATTTATCAACCAATAAATATGCCAATCAAAATCCAAAAAGAGCTGGCTAGTCTTGGAGCATTTATTGAGCAATGCTATTCTATGTACTCAATAGACAAAGTTCCTATTGAAAAAATTGCCAAACAGATCAAAACAATCGGAGCAAAGTATTGTATTCTAAGCTCGGACGTTGGTCAAAAATTTTCACCAAGCCCAAGCCAAGCATTAAAAATTTCTGCAAAATTATTGCTTAAAAATGGAATAACAATCAAAGAGCTTGAAACCATGTTAGTTGACAATCCAAGAAAAATAATCAAAACCCCCTCTTGACAAACCTTAGATTTATCTATAGAATAGTCTAAGATAAATCTAATATTTCAAAGAAAGGGGCCTATATGCTTATTCCAACTGAAGACCATATTAAAACCATCACTGACATGAGAGAAAATGCTTTGGCGCTTTTGCAAAGCGTCCAAAAAAGGCAAGAGCCAATAATCGTTTTCCATCGCAACTCGCCAAAAGCAGTTCTTCTTTCAGTCAAATACTTTAACCAACTAATGGAGCTTTTGGAGAATTATGTTGATGGCGAGATAGCAAGGGAGTTAGAAAAAAAGCCAAAAGATAAAAAAGACTATATTCCCTTCCAAAAGGCTATAAAAGAGCTTAAAATCAAAGTATAAATGTATAAACTCTTTTTTCATAAACGAAGCCTAAAACAGCTAAAAAAACTGCCAAAGCATGAACAAAAAAAGATTTTAAAAAAGATTAAAAAATTACAAGAAAATCCTACGGATTTTAGTCTAAATATTAAGCCTTTGCACAATACACAAAATAGCTGGCGAGTCAGAGCCGACAATTTGCGAGCAATTTATACTTTTGATCGTAAACAAAAAATAATCTATATTGAATACCTCGGTTATCGAGGCAGTATCTATAAAAGAATAAAACTATGAAAACCAAAAAATCAGCCCAACGAGGCAGATCTGGCGTAGACAGAACAGTTCAGACCCTTAAGGGCTTCCGGGACTTTTTGCCGGAAGAAAAAAGAAGGCGGGATTTCGTGATGGCAAAAATCAAGCAAGTTTTTGAGTTGTTTGGCTTTGAGCCTTTGGAAACGCCAACCCTAGAATACGCTTCTCTTCTCTTAGGAAAATATGGCGAAGAGGCCGACAAACTAGTTTATCAATTCAAAGATCGCGGCGGCCGCAAAATAGCTTTAAAATACGACCAAACAGTGCCGACTGCCCGAGTTTTAGCCCAATACAAAAACCAACTGCCTAAGTATTTCCGCCGCTACCAAATCCAAAATGTTTTCCGGGCAGAAAAACCGCAAAAGGGCAGATTTCGCGAATTTACTCAATGCGACCCGGATATTTTCGGCAGCACTTCACCTTTAGCCGATGCTGAGGTTATTTCCTGCACTTTTTTTGTCTTCAAAAACATTGGCTTTAAAAATATTGTCTTAAAAATCAACGACCGGCAGATACTTTTTGATGCTCTTAAGCCTTTTGTTTCAAAAAAAGTAGATATTTTCTCAATAATCCAGTCAATTGATAAGCTAGAAAAGGTTGGAAAAGACGGTGTCATCAAAGAATTAGTTAAAAAAGGCCTTAAAAAACAAAAAGCCCAAGAAGCCCTTCTTGCCATCAACGAAGCAAAGATTACTCCAAGCTTAAAAACAATTATTGACTATTCTATTAGTCTTGGAATACCAGAAAACTCTATTGAATTTAGTCCCACTTTGGCTCGCGGCCTTGACTACTACACCGGCATGATTTTTGAAGTCATTGTCCCAGAATATAGCAAAGACTCTTTGGGTGGCGGCGGCCGGTATGACAAGCTAATCGGCCAGCTTGGCGGCGTTGATGTCCCGGCAGTCGGCATTGCCTATGGTTTCGACCGCATAGTTGAAGCAGCCGAAAAACTAAACCTGCTCCCCTCTGCTAAAACAAATGCTAAAGTTTTAGTCACCATCTTTGATGAAAAATTAATTGACAAATCGCTTGAAACGGTTGCTGCCTTGCGTCAAGGCAAAATTGCTACTGAGCTCTATCCAGCTTTGGACAAACTCCCCAAGCAACTCAAATACGCTGATAAAAAGGGCATTCCGTATGTTGTAATCATCGGTCCGGAGGAAGTGAAAGAAAATAAGGTCACGCTGAAAAATATGGGGACTGGAAAACAACAACTTCTTTCAATAAAAGAAGTTGTTGAAGTTATTCAATAGTTATTCGCTCCGCCTTATCCGATAGTTATTCAATTGTTTCTTTAAAATGAAAAGCCCCATAAGAAATTACAAAGACTTAGAAATCTGGCAGCTGGCTGTAAAGTTGGTTATCAAGGTTTATAAACTCCTTCAAGCCTTTCCTAAAGAAGAAAAATTTGGAATTGTAGCACAAACAAAGGATTCTGTTGTTTCTGTCGCTGCCAACATTGCCGAAGGCTTTGGCCGATATCACTTTAAAGACAGAATAAGGTTTCTATATAACTCCAGAGGCTCTCTTTTAGAAACCGAAAGCCGCCTCATAATTTCAAAACATTTAGGATTTATCAATAAAAATAATGAATTGCTTCACTGCACAAAAAGGTTACTCGATAGTTATACAATTGAATCACCATGAATAACCATCGAATAACCATCGAATAACAATGCATTCCCGTTCCCGCGCCTATCTCGCTCTTTTAGGCAACGCCCTCATTTGGGGTCTGGCTGTTCCTTTGGCCAAACGCGGTTTTGAAGAGACCGGGCCGATGACCTTTCTTTTTTACCGCTATTTATTTGCCACCCTCGCCGGCCTGCCAATCATCATTATTTTTTGGAAAAGGTTAACCCATAGCAAGGACCGTCCTTGCAGGCCTGCAAGGACGGTCCTTGCCGAAACTCTGCCGGAGCTTATCGGTATTGCTGTTCTTTCAAACATCTTCGCTCACTGGTTTTTATATACCGGTCTTTCTAAAACCAGTGCCCTGGAAACCTCGCTTTTAACCACTTCTATCCCCATCCTTATTTCTGTTGGCGGGGCTATATTTTTGAAAGAAACTATAACCGCAAAAGAAAAATTGGGGACATTAATCGCCTTCTTAGGCTCTATAATCATTGCCTTAAAGCCCTTGTGGTTTAACAACCAAAGCTTCACCTTTTCCCACACTTTAGGAAACCTGATGGTCTTGGGCTACAACCTCTCCTGGACTGTCGCTGTTTTGTGGATGAAAAAGATTGCCAAAAAATACCACCCTTTTGCTCTAACTTATAGCTTTTTTGTTATAAGCCTTTTAGGTTTTCTGCCCTTAGCATACTTGGAAAATCCGCAATTTTTAACCCAAAATTATCTGCAGTTTCCTAAAGCATTTTTAGCCTCTTTTTACATGGGAACTCTGGGATCCTTGGGAGCTTTTTCCCTTTACCAATACGGCCAGTCAATCATCGAAGCCTCAGAGGCCAGCCTCTTTACATACCTCACCACCATCTTCTCAGCGCTCTTGGCCATCTTTTGGTTAGGCGAAAAACTAACCTTGCCTTTTTTAATCGGGGGAATAATTGTGGTAGCGGGAGTAATTCTAGCCGAGTCGAGGAAAAAACTAAAAAGCTGGTAACGATGTTAGGTCTATTTGTGCGTTAATCGGGCCATCCCGACATGCATTATCGCATGTTAAAACATTCTTTTCTGCATCAAAAAAGACACATCCGCTCTGTCCTCTATAGTGCGCGACACTTGCAAAAGGACTGCATTTAGAAACTGCTGTTTCGCCTAACATGTCTAGACCAGTTTTTTGATCTATAATCATATAAGGAGGATAGACCTGCCCTTTTTTGCAATATTTTTCTACTTCTATTATTTTTAGCATATTTGAAACAAATTTTACTTCTTCTTCTTCTTCTTGTCAACGCCTAATGGGAAGTGATAAAATTACTTCAATAAGTCAAAAAGAAAAGAGCAAAAAGCAAAATTTCAGAGCAAAATTTAAAATTTTTAAATCTTTTTGAATTTTTATTTGTATTTTTGATATTTGCTTTTTGATATTTAATCTTGAAATCCAAGATCCATCCCAAATACTATCCTAACTGTAAAGTTACCTGCGCGTGCGGCAATACTTTTACCACCGGCTCGACATTGCCGGAAATTAAGGTAGAAATCTGTGCTGCCTGCCATCCCTTTTTTACCGGCGAGATGAAATACGTTGACACCCAGGGCCGGGTCGAGGCTTTCCAGAAAAAGATGGAAAAGGCTAGAGCTTTTATTAAGAAAAAAAGCCAGAAAGCCAAGAAAAAGCAAAAAAAAGAAGAAAAGGCCGAGCGGCCAAAGACGCTGAAGGAAATGCTAAAAACCACAACTAAAACAAAAGCTTCTCCAAAGAAAAAGACTCCCAAAAAAACTAAAGCTAAACAATAGCCGTAATACGTAACACGTAATACGTAAACCGTAATTTTTTTGATCCTCTTTTTTACATATTACTTATTACATATTACCTATTACGAAAATTTCGTGGATATCCCCAACTATCTAAAACCCCAAATTAAACAAATAGATACCAAAATTGCCGAAGCCAAAAAGCTCCTGGCCGACCCCGATATGGCCGTGCTGGCCAAAGAGGAAATCAAAAACCTGAAAAAACAAAAGCAGGCCTTACTCTCTATCCCAAAAAAATCACAAATCACAAATCACAAATCACAAATCAATTTCAACGATTGTATCGTTGAAATTAGAGCCGGCGCCGGCGGCGAGGAAGCCAAAATCTGGGCCACCGACCTTTTGCGCATGTATCTCCGCTTTGCCGAGCAGAAAGACTGGAAAGTTCAACCAATTGAAGAACTGACTTTAAAAATAGCCGGTAAAAGCGCATACTCTGCTTTAAAGAACGAAGCTGGCGTCCACCGCGTCCAGCGGGTGCCGACGACAGAAAAATCCGGCCGCATCCACACCTCAACTGCCTCAGTTGCTGTCTTGCCAATCATCCCGCCTGCGCAAATTAAAATAAACCCCGATGATCTTGAGATAGACTTTTACCGCTCAGGCGGCCATGGCGGCCAGAATGTCAACAAAGTCTCAACGGCCGTCAGATTAACCCACAAGCCAACCAGCATCGCCGTTGAATCTTCTCAAGAAAGGACGCAAATGCAAAACCGGCAAATTGCCGAGGAGATCTTACGCTCAAAACTTTACCAAAAACGGGAAGAAGAAAGAATTGAAAAACTAAACCTTCAAAGAAAGCAGGCCGTCGGCCGAGCAATGCGGGCTGAAAAAATCCGCACCTATAACTTCCCCCAAAACCGCGTCACCGACCACCGGATTAAAAAGTCTTGGTATAACCTAGAGGTAATACTTGATGGAAATTTGGGAAAAATTATTAAAGCCTTGAAAACTCTCCTAAAAACTAACTAAGTCCATATCTTTGAAGCCAGTTTTTCCAATTGTTCTTCAATTTCTTAAATATTTTCTGATTTTTAATATGTGTTTTTGACTTTTTGTTTCTAATATTTTATTTTACTTACTATATTCCTCCAACCTCGCCTCCACCTTCTCTACCTCTCCTTCCCTCCATATTTCCAAACTAACCTTTTCCCCTACCTTTTTCTCCTGGATAAGCTTAGCCAAGCCGCCACCCTCCTCCTTAATCGCCTTGCCGTCAATTTTTACAATTATATTGCCCTCCTTAACGCCGGCCTTTTCAGCCGGCGAGCCTTCAACTACCTCAACAATATAAGCTCCTTCGGGGATCTCGTTTAAAATCGAAAGCTTTTCAGAAACCATTTTGTAGCGCACGCCTAAAAAGGCCCGCTCAAAACGGCCGGTTTTTTCAAACTCATCAACCATCTCTTTGACAAAATTAATCGGCAGGGCAAAAGAAATGTTGTCTGCCCCGCTGGTTGTTGCCACGCAAACGCCGACTGCCTGGCCGGCCGAGTTTAAAAGCGGTCCGCCGGAATTGCCGGGATTTATAGCCGCGTCTGTTTGGATGACATTTTCAAGCTGTTCGCTCATCGCGCCGAAAAGATCGCTAGCCACAATCCCCCGGCCCAAGCCTGAAATAATCCCCTTGGTAACCGTATTGTTAAACTCGCCTAAAGGCGTGCCAATCGCTATCACCATCTGGCCGACCTTTAAGTTGTCCGAGTCGCCAAGCGCCAAAGGCTGCAACCCCAATCCATCGGCTTTTAAAATCGCCAGGTCGATCTTTGGCTCAGGGTCGCGGTATATTTTGGAAATTTCAACCTCCTTGCCGTCCTTGGTAATCACTTTATAATCAGCCTCTGGGTCGGATACCACATGCCTGTTTGTTACCACCAAATCCTCGGCAATCACAAAGCCGGTGCCGATATTTTGCTCTATTTCCTGCTCTTGAATCTGTCCTTGGGGAAACTGGAACTCAAAAAAACCAAAGGGGTCAAACAAATTTTCAAAAGGGTCAACCACTTTCTGGGTCTTTTTAAGGCCGACAGTTACCACTGAAGGCGAGGCCTTTTCAACCACCTCAATCACTGTTGACTCCTCATAAACTATTTTGCGCTCTTCAGCCGGCAAGGCAAAGCCGTACTCTTCCGTCTTTGGCGGAAAAAACTTATCCAAAAACTTATATCCTAAAACCCGATCGCCAATCGCCCCGGCACCAGCAGCAACCAATAGAAAGCCAACTAAGGAGATAGTGAGGATTAAATTCTTAAGTCTTTTAACTTTTTTCATTTTTGAGTTTGTATTTTTAATATTTTATCTTTGATTTTTAATTTTTTTTACGCTCACTTTCACTTTAACCTTCCTTTTCCCAATTTTCAAGGTTACTTTGTGCTTGCCAAGCGTTTTAATCGGCGCGTCAAGCAAAACTTCTACCAAGTCACTGTCAGCGCCGGCTGCTTTTAAAATATCCTTTTTCTTGACACTTCCAAAAATCTTTTTGGCCTTGCCGACCTTTTTCTCAATCGTTATAATCTTCCCCCTCAACTTTTCTAATAATTTTTCTTCTTGTTTCTTTTGTTTTTCCTGCTGCCTGCTGCTTGCTGCTTTTTGTTTCTTAAGCTCCTCAAGCGCCTGAGGAGTTGCCATCACTGCCAACCCCTGCGGTATTAAATAGTTAACCGCATAGCCAAACGAAACGTCTTTTACCTCATTGGTGTCTTTAATAATAACCTTCATAGGTAGTAATCACGAATATACAGATCTAATATCTTTTAACTAGACGCTAGTAACTAGTAGCTCTTCTTTTTCATATCCCTCAATTACTCAATTGCTAATTGCTTAATTGCTTCGACAAGCTGCTCATCTACATCTTCTGTTTCTAAATCATCCTCCACCCCGACATCTGGTGTGAGACCTTCATCATGTACCCACGTCCCCTCGGGGGTTAACCAACGGGCAACGGTTATATGCACCCCGGCGCCACCGCGCAAATCCTCTGCCTCTTGTATCGTTCCTTTGCCAAAGCTCTTCTCGCCAACCAGCTTTGCCCGGTCATGGTCGCGCAAGGCACCGGCTAAGATCTCTGAGGCGGAGGCACTGCCCTGGTTTATTAAAACCACCATTGGCACTTCTGTCAATCTACCCAAGCGGTTAACCGAATGCTCTTGCTCAGTCACTCCAATTGTGCGCTCTTGCTTAACTATCAGCTCTCCTTTGGAGAGAAACTCACCTGCCAAATTGACCGACCCTTCAAGATAGCCGCCGGGATTGTTTCTAACATCCAAAACTAAACCGCCAATGTTTTTATTTCTTTTTATTTTGTCAACCGCTTCATCCCATTGACTGTCAGTGTTTTCTCCAAACCGGACCAGTTTAAGCCAAGTGATTTGGCCGTTTTCATCTTCTACCCACTTTTCATCGTCAATTTTCCCAAAAACTACCTCAACAGAAGGCACTACAATTGTTCCCCTGGTAATCTCTGCCTCATAAGGCTTTTCCTCGCCTTCATGAAGAAGAGTTAGCTTTACCGCCGTGCCCTTCGGCCCTCTGATGATTTCCACTGCCTCTGGCAAGCTCATGCCGGTGGTCTCTTTATCTATGTTTTTTCTTTCGTCAACGATTCTTAAAATAAGATCGCCTGCTTTAACGCCAGCTGTTTTGGCCGGCATGCCCTCCAAAGGCGAAATTACTGCCAGCTTGCCCTTCTTATACCCAAGCTGTATGCCTACGCCTCCAAAAGAACCATTTAAATTTTCCTTGGCAGTTTTGTTTTCTTTTGGCGGGAAAAAGGCAGTATAAGGGTCTTCCAAAGAGGCGGTCATGCCAGCAATTGCCCCGTAAACCATCTTGTTTGTATCCAGTTTGTCGCGCATTAAGTACTTGGCTTCCAATTTATCCCAAACCTCCCAAAAAAGCGACATATTAACATCGCTTTTCCCGCTTGGCTGCGTCCGGTCAACAATATGGATTTTAGGGGCTTTGTTTTGAAGACTAACTTCTACGTCCCGGTGCCCCAGCCACCAACCGGCTCCTCCTGAGAGGAGGATGAAAGAAATCATTAGAATAGTCTGGCGGAGCTTCTTTAAAGTAAGCTTCAGAATAGTCAAAAGTCAAAAGTCAAAAATTAAAAGTATAGTAAAAAATAGCAAAGTATAAAAATATTTTAAACTTTAAACTGGAACTTTGGACTTTCAACTTTGGACTTTTAACTCACCATTTTCTCCCTCAACTATAACCTTTTTCCCAATCATGTCTTTAAATTGAAAACCATCACTCGCCAAAAAAACTAAACTAACCTTGCCGGCCACCTTGTCTCTAATCTTTCTTTCCTCGTCTGTCAATTTCCGGGCTAAAATAATCCCTGCTATTCCCAAGGCATTGGCGCAAAAAACTGCCTCAGCCGAACCCAAACCTTGAACGGCCAGTATCTTACCAGCCATCTCTTTATCCAAAACGTCTTTTGTCAACTCTTTTTTTAAATTAACTAATTCGCCCGCTGCCTTTCCAAAACCCACCGCAGAAGAATTTTGACCAGCTGGTTTTTGAGAAACAACCTGAGAAGCCTCAGTAGTCTCCTTCTTGGATTTTTTAATCCTAAACCTTTTGATTAAATTACTACTAATTTTTAGGGTCATGGACAGATATAAATATTCGCTTTTATTCGCGCTATTTTAATTCGCATTTCATTTGCATATCAGCGAAGCTAAACAAATGGCAACATTGCCAAATGCCGCGCCCTCTTAATTGCTCTAGCTACTCTTTTTTGGTGCTTGGCGCAAACCGCAGTCTTATCCCGCGATAAAATCCGCCCCCGCTCGCTGATAAAAGAAGTCAGCTTCTCGGGCTTTTTATAATCCGGTTCCTTTTTGCCCATACAAAAAGGGCATGGCCCGGATTTAGGCCTCATTTTTCTTCTTCTGGTTATTTTTCTCTTATAAACCAAAATAAATTCAAAATTTAAAATGAAAAATTAAAAATTGTAATTCAAAATTTGAAAATAGAAGAAATTTTAAATTTGAAATTTCAATTTGACATTTGGAATTTGGAATTTGGAATTTAAAATGGGATATCTTCCGCTTTTACCTCCTCGTTTTTACTGCCCGGCTTTCCCTTCTCGGTTGACGAGGAGCTTTTTTTAGCATCCGCTGCCTCGGTTTTCTTTCCTTCTTTTTTAGCCTCCTCTTTTTCTTTTTCTTTTTCCTCCGGTTTTTGAGCGCTGCTGTCATTGGCCGGCTGGGTGGTCTTACTGCCGCTGTCTGCACTGCTGGAAAAAGCGGCTGGTTTACCAGCTCCGGCCGCTGTTGCTGGCGCGGCTGCCTGAGGCGTAAAGCTCTTGGCATAACCCCGGCCTTCTTCTCTGTGCTTTGAGTCCAAAATCAGCATATTGTCAATGACAATCTCTGTTGTTTCCCTTTCCTGATTGTCTTGGCCGGTCCATTTTCTGGTTTGCAAACGACCCTCGACAAAAACTTTGCGGCCCTTAAACAAAAGCTGGCTGCAAATCTCGGCTAACTTTTGCCAGGAAACAACCCGGTGAAATTCCGCCTCTTCCTGCTGCTGGCCGCTGCTATCAGTCCAGCTTCTGTTGGTAGCCACAGAAAATGTGCAAACCGCTGTTCCCTGCGGCGTATAGCGCAGTTCCGGGTCATGGGTTAAATTCCCAATTAAAAGTACTTTATTTAAACTTCGAGAAGACATACTTGCCTCCTTTTCCTATCGCAGCTGGTAAAAAAGTTTCAAACCCTTTCTCCCCAAACCGCCTATACTAAAATATTAAAAATGAAATATTAAAAATTAAAAATACAAACCTAAAAATACTAAAATTTTTGCGTTTTTGAGTATGTGTTTTTTATTTTTTATTTTGGGTTTTTGGTTTTTCTCCTTTGGCTACAACCAAATGCCTTAAAATATTCTCATCCAACTTCACCTTTTTCTCCAACTCGGCCGGGGCTTTTTCAGGCAGTTTTGCTTCAAAATAAAGATAAAGGGCTTTTTTGTGCTTTTTAATCTCATAAGACAAATCACGAACTCCCCAGCTTGCCTTTTTTAAGACCTTGCCCTTGGCCTTTTTAATCCATTCCTCAATCTGCTTCTGGGTTTGTTTTTTATTTTCTTCTGGTTTAAAAAGAAAAGTCAGCTCGTAGGCTCTCATAACGGGGAAAGTATAACACAGGAAGCGCTTTAACAAAAGCGCCAAAATTTCTGAATTTTCCTTTACTAATAACTTATTGAACTTGCTGAACTGATTTCTTTCTTCTGCTTATTACCTTGTTACCTTAAGCCTTATTACCTTCTTATTGCTATCTCCACCACTTCTCCTTCTTTGATTTTGTAATCCTTTCCTTCAAAGCGTATTTTACCCGCCTCCTTTGCTTTTGTCCACCCACCGAATTTTACAAAATTCTTCCAATCAATTACCTTGGTTTTTATAAATTTATCGCGGAAGTCAGAGTGGATTATACCGGCCGCCTCAATTGCCGGAGTGCCTTTCTTAATCGACCAAGACCTAACCTCATGGCCTCCGGTAGTTGTAAAAAAAGAAATTAAACCCAGCTTCTTATAAGCTCGCTTAACCAACCGCTCAAGCGCCGAGCCTTTAATGCCCAGCTCTTTTAGATAAAGCCTTTGGTCTTCTTCTGACAGAGATCCTAACTCTGACTCAAGTTTTGCCGACAAAACAATCACGTCTCCCGTGCTAATATCAGGCAAGGAAATATCGAACTCTCCTTTGGAAAGTTTATCTTCCCCTACATTCAAAGCCGCTATCTCCGGCTTCACCGTCAACAAAAACAAATCCCTAATCAAATCTTTCTCTTCTTCACTAAAATTTAGTTTATTTAACATTTCTCCATTGCTCAATCTCTTATAAATCCTATCTACAATAATTTTTAATTTTGAATTGCAATTTTTCATTTTTAATTTTTCATTTTTAATTTTTTCTATCGTTTCTAAATCCTTCAACATTAACTCCGTCCTTACCGTCTTCAAGTCTTCAGCCGGATTAACGCTCCCTGCCTTTGCCACATTTGAATCCTCAAAGCCTCGCAAAACATGGCAAATCAAATCACACTCCCTGATGTGGGCCAAAAACTGGTTGCCCAGCCCCTCCCCTTTGTGCGCTCCGGCCACTAACCCGGCAATATCAACGAATTTCACCGTCGCCGGCACCACCTTTGGTAAAACATTATCTTTAAAATCTTGTTTTTTCTCCGCTGTGCCCCTGCGTAGTCTTGACGAAGTAGGGTATCCTTCCGTAGCCCCGCATTTTTGCGGGGCGAAGGAGGATGCTAATCTGTGTAGCCGTTCATCCTGAACGGGCACAATACCAACATTTGGCTCAATAGTAGCAAAAGGGTAAGAAGCCACAAAGGCCGCTTGCCTCTTAAGCAGAGCATTAAAAAGCGTTGACTTCCCCACATTCGGCAGTCCTACTATCGCGACGCTCAAACTCATATCTCAGTTATTATAGCTTAAAAATGATAAAATAAGGAGGTGAAAATTAAAATGAGAATAAAGAAAAAACTATCAATTATCCCCCTGATTGTTGTTGCTCTGATTCTATTGGCTGGTGTTGCCGTTTATTTCACCAAGTCTCGGCAGAGTAAGTTTGAAGCACCAAGACAAAATTCCCAGACAGTTCAGTTTCGTGTCGGCAAGGAAGCCACTTTGATGGGAGTGGTTAGCAATCTTTACTACTACGGCTTCATCAAGGATGAAAACGCCTTCAAGTATGCCTTAGCGCACGCTCAAGACACCAATCCAGGTAAAGAAGGCGTAATTAAAGTTGGTGGTAACACCATCAATACCCAAGCTGTTTATGAGATCTCTCAATCTATGGATGCCTGGCAGTTGGCTTCTGTCCTTCTCAACGATGGTAAATTCAGTGATTGCAGCCATGGTTGCCCTGGTATGTTTTATCCTGAGCTTTTGCCTGGGGGAGATCCTGCTCCTGGCGCAGAAGAGATCTACGAGTGGGTCAAAACCTATGATGATTGCGTCAAAGTGAGAGGACAACTTTCGTCTGAGCAATATCACCAACAAACTGGCAAACCGAGAAAATGTGTTACTCCTGATGGTAGAGAATTCACACAGGGGCAGGAAGGCTGGAACAAGGCAGTTGGCGGTTGAAACCCTGGCAATTTCCTCAATAAGTCCCCAACGAGGCTGGTGAAGCTGATTAGAGGAAAAACTATACCACTCCAGGTAAAAAAGCCTTTTAGAAGCCGTTACGCGGCTTTATAGGGTTGATTTCTTATTCCAAAATCTGGGAAGAACAATTGCTTTGTTATTCTAGTTGGATTTTTTAGAAACAAACTCAAGTATTTTTTCCCAATTTATGATGCCTTTATCACAGAAGAGTTTAAGGAAACTTTCTGTTAGTTGATTGACTTTCTGCGCGTATAATTTTTTAAATTGCTCGTCCCTCTTTTTAACTTGCTTATCAAGAGGTTTTATTATGTCCTTGTAAAGCTCTTTTTTCCCTGAGATTAATTGCCAAAATTCTTGTCCACAATATTTGTAATAGTTCAGCTCAGAGTCGTTCTTGTCCTTTTTATGTGGCCGTCTATCCCTACCATACATACAACCATCAACACTTATAACTTTCTTTTTCTCTCCTTCTTTTTTGAGCAAGATTTTTGCTTTTTTGAAGTTTCTTTTCATTCTATTTACTTGATCGCTGTTACCCCAATTGGGCCCTGATTTAATTCCTACAATGTAGCAATTACTGTCTGCAGAGAAAATTAAATCTACACTGGGATACTTACCCTGTTCTGCTTTTTTACCTCCGTAGGTGAGTCCACAGATATAAATTGATAGATTTTCAAGCAGGTCTCCAAATAAAGTCTCTTCTTGTGAGGATAAAAAGGCATCTAAAATTTGTTGAACAAAATCTCCTGCGGTTGTAACATTTTTGGCTTTAAAAAGATATGGATTTTTTCTTCTAACAATATCTCCCAGTTGCAATCTTTTTAGTTTATTTAACCTGTTTTTGTAAAATGGCGATACAACATTGCGGGTAATGTATTCTTCAATTTTTCTGTAAGTTAAATTAGGCATTGCTGCTGTCCTCCTTTTTTTAATTCTCTAACTGTGCTTTTTATTCTATCAAAAGCTACTTCGTAATAATACTTACTAATTTCAATTCCGATAGAATTTCTGTCTAATTCTAGTGCTGCTATACATGTCGTTCCACTACCCAAAAAGGGGTCAAGGACAACACCTTTTGGTTTTGTGAATAACTTAATAAACCAAGCTGGTAAAGACTTTGGAAAAACAGCACTATGGTTTTTGTTATTTGACTCTGTTGCCAAGTGTAATACATTCGATGGATAAACTTTATCTCTACCCACCCAATTTGAAATGTTTTTACCGAAACCGCTTCCAACTTTCGAGTTATCTCTTCTCTTATCCGTTTCGCTTAAGTTTTTAAGCCTTGTTTTAGACCATTCCCCTACTGGAACCATTACTTCCTCTTGATACATTGCAAATTTTCTCTGTTTATTAAATTGAAGCAGTCTTTCCCAGGCATCCCTAAATCTGTTCGGCCACTTCCCAGGATGACAATTTTTTTTATGCCAGATAAATTCCTCTGTCCAGAGCCAACCATTTTTCTTCATCTCAGCTATAAGATCTAGAACATATGTATGCCTTTCTCCCCTCGAGACTCTTTCTTTTATGTTCAAAATAAAAGTTCCTGTTGGCTTTAAAACCCTTAAAAACTCATTTGCCCTAGGGATAAACCATTCGACATATTTTTCAGGTTTAATACCTCCATAAGTACTTTTTCTCTGATCAGCATAAGGGGGAGAGGTTACAATTAAATCGACGCTACTACTTTCTAATGATTTTAGTTTTTCTAAACAGTCTCCCAGAATCAGTCTTGAGTTAATATCGTAGAGTTTTATATTTTTATCCATTTTATTTACCTTGCTTAACAAAGTTATTAAAAATCTTTTTTTTATAATTGCTATTTTTAGTTTGGTTTCCCTGGATGAATTTTTCTAGAGCCTCTTGTGAAATGCGGTAACCTTTGCCTAACCTCAAGGCTTCTATCTTACCCCTCTTAATGTAGTTTAAAACTGTTTGCCAGTGAACTTGAAGGGTATCTGCAACTTGTTCAACCGTTAAAAAATTATTGTTTTTCATAACTTTTTCTGTTATAAATCATTATAAGCATTTGTAAGCAACAAATGCAAGGGATTAGTAAATACCTCTTTAAAAATCAGTGAACTTTAGTAGTTAAGTTTATCAGAACATAAATGACGACCAGAACCAATAAAGTTTTTTCATTCTACACTCCTTTACGAAATCATCTAAGGAAGGCCGACCTAGAAGGTTCTTTAAGAGCTGTCCATGCTCATGTTCAGCACCAACAATTTGGCAAAGCAATACCACCATACATCAGAAATACTCCCTTCGGTTATAATCAGGCAAAGTCATTCACCGATTTTATTAATTTCCATGTATTCCCGTGGGAACTTGAAGTTATTGCAAAAGAGTTACTTATTCATGGAGCTAATATTGGAGGTGAAAAGACCCTAGAAGATTGGAATTATTTGGCAGGGGCTGTTAATAAATTGAAATCTCTAGAAAATGAAATCTCTAAAATTTATATCAATAAAAACAAGGTTCTCCTTGAGTTTCATAGAATGGCGCATAGACAATTCAAATGGCAAGTTAGACCCAATTTACAAATCTTAGCCAGATATTGGAAAATTTATATTGACAAAGAGTTAAGTAAAATTATTCAAAAAGCTACTAGATTGTCAGTCAACGATATGTATTTAGTTGGCATAGCACTCATTGGGTTCTATGTTGATAAGCTAGCGCTCTTTTATCCTCCTAACATTGAAATAAAAGGTGTGGGGCTAAATGTTCTTAATAATTTTTTAGCCCATTTTGCAAAAGATTATGACTCTCTCAAAAACCAATTACTTCAAGAACAGCTCTTAGACGAAAGGTATATGTATGCCTTTAATTCATTAAGGGCATACCCGATAGTTAAAATGAACTATCAAGACAGAAGTGCGCTTGTTTGTCCTATCCCCCAGTTGCTTTATGACAGATTAATTGCAGGTGTTTATTATGAAATTTATAATCAGAAAGGATTTGACGCTGCCTTCGGTGATTCTTTCCAAAAATACACAGGTGAAGTTCTACGCGCAGGCGGCAAAAAAATACAGATATTCCCTGAAAAATCTTATGGGGGTAGAAGGTCTAAAAGGAAAAGTGTTGATTGGATTATTTGCGATAAAAAATCTGCAATCTTTCTTGAGTGTAAAACCAAAAGGCTTACATTTGGAGCAAAAGGCTGGCTGCCTTATTATGTTTCCAAAAGAGCAATAGAGGATTTGACAATTGGGCTTGCCGAAGAGTTGAAAGATAAAAGCATCCAAGTTAATGCTATCTCTCCTTCTGACACAGCAACCGAGGCTTATAAAAAATATTTCCCCCAATACGTTAAAGAGGCTATAGAACCAGAAAAGATAGCAAAACAGGCTGTTTTCCTTTGCTCGCCCGAAGCCAACGATATAACAGGGAAGGTCTCTGTTGTGAAGAAAGGGGAAAAGCCGTTCGAAGGCTTTCATTATTAACTTTGAGACTTGCTTCTTTAAACCCCAACTATATTAATGAACTTCTTAAACTTGAAGAGCAAATGTATTGGCAAAGTCCCAAGTGGAAGGATTTGTGGCAAAAGGAAGCCAAAGCAAAGTTTAGAGCTTTTATTAAAGATTACTTAACAAATCTTCCTCAAGGTTGTTTTGGTCTGATTGAGAACAAAGAACTTTTAGGAGCAATGTTTTTAACTAAAACCTCCAAGCTTAAGCCAATCCCCTACCTTCATAAAGTTTCAAGGTATTTTGAAAAAGAAGGAGAAATTGCTTATGTTTCTTTTTTTGTGGTTAAGAAAGGAAAAAGAGAATTTGAAATTGCCCAAAAACTCTATGACCAAGCAGAAAAAGTAGCTTTTTTTAAATTAAAGTGTAAAACAATAGCGGTAGTAATTTATTCTTCTCCACTGGAATTAAAAACCCTTCAGGCTCATAACTACAAAAAATTAGAAAAGCAGTTTAAATGGGAAATATACCCAGGTAAAAAAGTTCCTTGCAATATTTATTATAAAGAGGGTAATCAGTCCTCGTTGAGAATCTAGCTGGGACTAGCAAAAGTCATCTCTGGCACTTTTGATCCTACAATTCTACCCCTCTCATCCCTCTCAGCAATAATCCTAACTTTTCTTGCATTGGGCATAATGAAGGCGAACTTAAACTCTAAAGACGGGGAAGGCAGATGTTCTCCCCTACAGAAAAAGACATAAATTATTTTTGATTTTTGATTTTTGATTTTTTTATCACTCTCCTATCCAGGAAATTTTGATTTTGGATCTTTCAATAAATGCTTCAGAACCTAAAGAGGATTTTATTTGCACCTTGTAAATTCTGTCTCCTGGGGGAAATCTCAAAGGCCCGGAAGAAACTTGCTCCAAGGCGCTGCTTGAAGTTTGTATTTCGCTTCCTGCAATTGGAATGTTGGCAAAGCTATCAAAAAGCCTGGCAGAGGCTGTACCTTCCTCAACCATTAAATACGCCTCCCACCAAGCAGTGTAATTTGGAAAATTGGCAACATTAAACCTCGCCTCCATCTCAGAGACTGTGTACCAAGTAGTTGAGCTGCTTATCCCTTTTCCTGGAAATTTAACGTATTCCATTTGGTGGGAAAAATCACCAGAAACTGTTTGTTTGCTCTCTCCAGAAACAGGCGAGAAATACCGAGCGCTGCTTGCTGTTGCTATCTTTGCTCCAATCTCTTTTTTAAACCTTTCAATCTCTTCATAATTCTTCCTGGTTTCCGCCACCATCATGCCGGCGGACTGGGCAACCATATCCCGCGCTTTATCAAATGCTAAGTTCTCCCGAAGTAAAAAAAAGTTTAAAACTGCTAAATTTATAACTATAAGAGCTAAGAAGAGCTTTATCAAAAAGCTTCCCCATGGAGAAGAAATTAGGACCTTGTTTTTTTTGTCCAAAGTATAAAATCTGATTTGGCGTAGAGCAGAATTCATTAGAATTTCTAATTTCTAATAAAATTTCAAATTGCAAATTGGAATTCAAAATTTAAAATTAATAACGACTATATTATTTCTTTTCGATAACTGTTCCCCCAGTTGTGTCTCTAACAATAAAACCTTTTGCCTCGATTGTCTGTCTTATCTCGTCTGCCTTTTTATAATCTCCCCTTTTCCTAGCTAACATCCGCTCATCACTTAAGTTCAAAATGTCTTCTGGCAGTTGGGTTTCAGAAATCGTCGGCAAAGAAGAACGTGCACCAATTTCTGCAGAAATTTTAAAACCAACGTGCCTTTGCAGATTTAATCCTAAAATTTCATCCCATTTCAAAATTAACTCTTTTTTTTCTTTATCTTTAATGCTAGTCTCTCTAAGTAAATCCCACATTATCTTAAGCACTTCCGGGATTTGTAAATCATTCATTAAGGCCTTTTTAAATCTCTCATCATAATCAATTCCTGTAAATACCACTGCCTCCTCTTCTGTTTGCTCTTCTGTAATAGATTTATCAAGAAACCATTGGCTATATTTTCCGCTTCTTAAAACATTAACTAAATTATCATAAGCATTTTTTGCTGATTCAAGAGCTTTCCATGTAAAATTAAGCTGTTTCCGATAATGCCCGGTTAAGTAAAAATAGCGCAAATGCATCGGATTAAAACCACGTTTCTCAATATCATACAAAGTATAAGCATTGCCTAAGGATTTTCCCATCCGGCCGCCGTCAACTAATAAAAAGGCTCCGTGTGCCCAATGTTTTACGAAAGGCTTTTTACCCGTCGCCGCTTCTGACTGGGCGATTTCATTTGAATGATGGGTTGAGCGTAAATCCTCGCCGCCAACATGGATATCAAATTGTTCTCCCAAATACTTCATCCCCATGGCTGAACACTCAATATGCCAACCAGGGAATCCTCTTCCCCATGGACTATCCCACTCCATTTGACGCTTCTCATCCTTTTTAGAAAATTTCCACAAAGCAAAATCCCGCTCATCCTTTTTTTCTGGATTTTTAGCAACCCTTGCCCCTTCTTTCCGCTTATCAAGAGTTGACAGCTGGCCGTACTTGTTACCAGCTTTTTCGTAAAGCTTAACGTCAAAATAAATCCCGTCAGAAGTTTTATAAGTAAAGCCCCTTTTTTCTATCTTTTTAACCAGCTCTATTTGTTCTTTAATATGATTGGTTGCCTTAGTAAATTTCCTCGGTTTAATTAAATTAAGCTTCTCATAACCTTTCAAAAAATCATCTGTATAAAATTTAGCAATGTCCCAAGCAGTCTTTTTTTCGCGCTTGGCCGCTTTTTCCATTCGGTCTTCGCCAATGCTGGCGTCACCTAAGTTGTCGCCTGTCAAGTGGCCAACATCAGTAATATTCATAATATAGTCAACCTGATAGCCAAAATATTTTAAAGTGCGTACTAAAAGATCACCTAAAATATAAGTCCGCCAATTACCAATCGTCACATAGTCATAAACTGTCGGGCCGCAGGTGTAGATACCGACTTTGGGGGGATTTAAGGGTTTGAATTCTTCTATTTTTCTGGTTAGAGAATTATAAAGTTTGAGTCTCACTCTAAAAAATAATCAAATAACCCAATAATCAAATTTCAAATCAATATCAATCCGCCAGCTGGCGGATAAATAATCAAATATTTGCTTATTCTTTTATTTGTTTATTGATTTGGTTATTTGTGTACATTTGTTTATTTGGTTATTAAATCAGAAATTCTCCGCTTATTGCCCTCTCTTACCTTAAACCTTATTACCTTACCCCGACACTGGCCTCACCGTCTCCACAGTTCCCCTGCCCGCCTTGGCTGAGGGCGGCAGAACTTTCTCTTTTTTCTTGGCCTCTTCTGCTTCTTTTCTTTGCTTTTCAATAATGTCCTGCTTTTCTTCTAAAGTCTCTGCTTCGCCAGGCTTGCCGGTAATGTGCTTTGTTAATCCTTTTTGGTATTCCTCTTCTCTTTTAAGCCGAATCTCGCGAATCTGCGCTTGAATTTCATCATATTTTTTCTTTGATAATTTTTGATCTTGGGCTTTTTTTTGAGCCAAGATTTGCTGCTGTTGAATTTGTTTTGGATCTTGAACCTGCTTATCGCTTTTCCCGCCGGCTCCCTTTTCGTCTGTTCCGATTTCACCAGCCGGCTCTTTTTTCGCCTGGCCTAAGGCGCCTTTGACCACATCGCCGGGAATTTTACTAGCCTGCGAGGCTGTCTGCTTTAGGGTCTCGCCAAACTCATCTAAAACTCCGCGAGCAATGCCGGATTTGAGTGGATTTGCCATAAGCTAATATTAGTAAAAAAATCTCCTGAAAACAAGAAAGAGAAGAAAACGATTATCAGAGTTGAACCTTGGCGTGCGCCAAGGTTCAACTCTGACGGAAAAATAAAATTTTCATATATTATATGTCTTGACAAGGTGCGTTTCTGATATGTAAGATATTAAAGCTGTTTATCAAATAGATAATAAAAAATATCCGCCTCGTCTAGTAAACCAGACAAGGCGGATTGTTGCGAGGCCAACTGAAATAGACCACTGGCCTATTTTGTTGGGAAATATAATTTATTCTAAAATCTTTGATTTGTCAAGACTTAATATGGCTGAGAGGATAGCTTACTTTTTATTTGCCTGCAACAGCCTGGCAATTTTAACAGTAATAGAAATACTGGTATTAAAATAACGTAGAAGAAATTTGGCCTTTAAACTCTTTATCTTTTTTCATTTCTTTCTCTATTAGTGTTCGAAGGAGAGTAGCTCGGGCGATTTTGCGCTTTTTTTTGATAAAATCAAGGTATTGGGAAATCTTTGGGGTTATAAAAAAGGTAAACCTGACATCCATCTGGTCTTTGGCGATTTCCAAAGCATCTTTTAAAACTTCTTTTAAATCCTCAGGTGTGTATTCTAAAACCTGAACCTTGGAATGGTTTATCATCTGCAAAAGATAAGGCTTTCTCTCAGGTACATGCAAGGCCACCACCGGCTTGCCAGAGTCCAAGGCCATATTTATAGAATAGCCAATGCCTGAACTATCAAGAGAGATTTCAAAAACACAAATATCCGCCTCTTTTATCTCTTTAACCATCTTTTTATAAAAAGAAACCGCCTCTTGCGGCGTTCTTTTATAAAACTCTTCTGGTTTGACTTTGACGATAAAGTTAGAAGTCAGCTTGTAACCCAACTCACCAATTAAGTGATGAATTTTCTTGATGTTTTCATCGTAGTAGTTTTTGGTCCTAACCGAGGAGGAAAAATAAACCTTCATTACGCTTTTTTCTGATACTCTTTAAACTTCTTCATGTCCGACTCAATTAAACGCCGCAAATACACTGCTCTCGGCATCTTTTTGGTCTTTGAAATCCAGTCCAAAAAGTGGACGATCTTCGGCGAAACAAAAAAGTTAAACCTCACATCCATCGTGTCTTTTGCTTCTTCAATAGACCTTTTCAAAATTTTAGAAAGGTGGCCAATCTCATATTCGACTACTTGTAATTTGTCAAGCTGGCTGCCTTCAAGCAAATAGGCCTCTTTGCCCTTAACATGCAAGGCAATAACCGGCTTGCCTTCATTTAAGGCCAATGATGCCTCATATCCAACACCAGTACTTGGATAAGAAACTTCAGCTATCACAATATCTGCCTTTTTAATCCAGGCAAGCATTTTCTTGTAATACTTCTCTGCTTCAATATCCGTTTCTTTCCAAACATCATCGGGCTCTCTAGCCGTTACATTGTCTGTCGTTAACTTATGGCCTAACTTTCTAACAGCCTTGATAATTGCCTGATAGTGCTTCAAGTATTGGCCTTTTCCTGATAGAGAAGCTGTAAAGTAAATGTTCATAAAAAATCTCCCGTAACTTTTAAATTAAGTAATACAAATATTTTACAACTTATTTTCCCTAATTTCAAATGCGCTTTCCAAATAATTCTGTTTAGAGAAAAAAACTACCCTTTCTTTAATAACTCTTTCTCCAAGAACTAACTCCTGATTTATAACTAAGGCTGAGAGCTTTAGTTGTTTAACCAAATCATAGATTAGTTCAATCGGCATATTAAACGGCAATTTTAAGCAGACTGCCACTGCTTTATCAATACACTCTCTTACAATATCTCTCCCATCAGGATTCATGTACTCCCATAAAAAGGTTGACTCCAGACTCTTATAGTAGGAGCCTCCCCATGGCGGATCAGCATAAATTAAATCAACCTTATTGCTGCCCAAAGTGGTCTTAAAATGCCTATCTTTAAAAAAGTCTTCCAGACTTCCAAGATGAAAAACTAAATCATTGCCTTTTATCTTTAGTTTTTTAAAGTTCTCTTTTGCCCACTTTAAAATCTGGGCATTTCTATCAACAGTAAAAACATCAAAGCCTTTTTTCACAAAAGCATACGTCTGTGATCCGCTCCCGGTGCAAAATTCAAGGGCCAAAAAGCTTTTTTTGCTTGGCTTTGCCTTTTTCAAAAACCGCCTCGCCTCATAAGCTGTATTTTGGGCCATCTGAGAATATACAGCTTCAAAATATATTCTCTCAGGAAGCTTTATTTTTTTCTCTTTGATTAACTTATAAAGATCTTGGTCAAAAATCCGCTTATGGAAGCCATTGCCGATTACTTTTTTATCTAAATTTAAAACCTTTTTATAGGAAAGGGGCTTTAAGTTTTTTTCCTCTCTAATGGCTTTTGTATAATTTTTAAAAAACTTGTGATCTTTTAAAGCCTTCATCTTTTTCTAAAACTTCCTCCTGCCTTCAAAAGCCTTGGTTAAAGTCACCTCGTCGGCATACTCAAGGTCGGCCCCTGTCGGCAACCCCCTGCCAAGTCTTGTGATTTGTGGTTTGTGATTTGTGGTTTGTTTGCCGACAAAGTCGGCAATGTACATCGCTGTTGCCTCTCCTTCCATTGTCGGATTGGTGGCAATGATCAACTCTTTTATTTTACAATCCTTAAGGCGTGGAAGCAAGTCATGGATGTGTAGCTCGTCCGGCCCGATGTTATCCAAAGGCGAGATTGCCCCATGCAAGATATGGTAAAGGCCGCGGTAAGCGCCGGACTTTTCAATTGCCAAAACGTCTAAAGGCTGCTCAACAATACATATCTTTGTTTGGTCCCGGCTTCTGTCTGTGCAAACAGGGCAAGGGTCAACTTCGGCTACATTAAAACAAATTGAGCAGGTTTTGGTGTTTTTTTTTAAGCCTGATAGGGCCTCTCCAAACTCATCAAGTTGGCCTTGGGGAACATGCAAAAGATAGTAGGTCAACCGCTGGGCGGTTTTGGGCCCAATCCCCGGCAGCTTTTCAAAAGACTCGATTAATCGTTTTATCCCTCTGGCAACTTTCATCTGTTGCTTTTTCCTTTCCTGCCTTTACTACTTTTCCTACTTTTATTGTAGTCTTTATCCAGTCCCCCTATCACTGCAATTGGCGCTTTAATCCCAGGGTGCGGGTCATAGCCTTTAAGAGTAAAATCGTCGTAGGTAAAACCATCAATATCTTTAATCTTGGGGCTTAATTTCATCTTGGGCAGCAGCCGGGGCTTGCGGGAAAGCTGCTCCTTAACCTGGCCAAAATGGTTTTCATAAATATGGACATCGCCGAATGTGTGCACAAAATCACCGGGTTTATAGCCAGTCACCTGGGCAATCATCATTGTCAACAAGGAATAAGAAGCAATATTAAAAGGCACCCCTAAAAAAACATCAGCGCTTCGCTGGTAAAGCTGCAAGGAAAGCTTTTTCTCTTCAACGCTGACATTTACATGGAAAAGCGTGTGGCAAGGGACGATAGACATTGATTTTGAAGGATCAGCGGCCATCTCATAAGAAAATTCCGGATTCCAGGCAGAAATGACAAAGTGCTTTTTATGCGGCTTTCTGCCGATTTTTTCTATCATCCAAGCAAGCTGGTCAACCTCCCGGCCGTCCGAGCATTTCCACCGCCGCCACTGAACACCATAAATCGGCCCGACCCCGCCCCATTTTTTGGCAAACTTGTCATCATTTTTAATCTTCCCAACAAATTCTTTCAAAGAAAGCTTTGCCACTTTTCCCTTCTCCATTGCCTCTTTGTATTTTTTATACGGCCAGTCGTCCCAAATGTGGACATCATTATCCACCAAGTACTTTATATTATCGCACTTGCCTGAAACAAACCACAAAAGCTCGTGAATCACGCCGCGGATAAAAACTCGCTTGGTGGTTAAAAGCGGAAAGCCTTTTGACAAATCAAACCTAAGCTGTCTGCCAAAAATACTGCGCAGACCCAGCCCTGTCGTATGGCTTTTTTTCTCCACCCCATTTTCCAAAATGTCTTTTAGTAAATTTAAATACTGGTATTCCGGATGATTGTTTGGCATAACCAAGCCGTGCAGGGTGCGTCCTCGGAGAATTTCAGGACGGTCCCTGCCGAAATTAACTCCATTACTCTACAAACTTACCAGATAGTTTGTGGTAGAATCAAGGTAGAAAAAAATTAATCTATAAAAATTCCAAACATCCAAGAAGCCAAAACTCCAAACAAACTAAAAGTAGAAAAATAAAAAATTTTGGCTTTTATATTTTAATCTGCTTAGAATCTTGGAGTTTTTGAGTTTTGGAGATTTTGATCAAAAAAATGAACATTTTTTTGATTGCCGCTCTCACTGCCGACGGCCTGATTGCCAGACACAAAAACCATCTGGCTGACTGGACAAGCAAGGAAGACAAAACCTTTTTTCGCAAAAAAACTCCCAAAGGAAGCGTTGTTATCATGGGCTCAACTACCTACAAAACAATAGGCAAGCCCCTTCCCGGCCGCTTAAGCATAATCTACACCCGTAACCCTTCTTCTCCTTCGATTGAAGGGGAAAACTCTGTTGCGAAACAACAGAAAAAAGGGGTGTTGCGTTTTACTAATCTTCCCCCAAAAACACTTATTAAAAGCTTAAAAAGAGAAAGCCACAAAACTATCGCCATCTGCGGCGGCTCAACCATTTATACAATGTTTCTAAAATCCGGCCTTGTACAAAAGCTCTACTTAACCATTGAACCGATTTTATTCGGCAAAGGCCTGACTTTATTTAACCAAAACATTGACAAAAAGCTAAAACTTATCAAGATCCACAAAATTTCCAAGCAAAGTGTTGTCTTAGAATATAATTTATAAAAAGATATGTTAAATTCTACTGATCCAAAAATCGCAAAACTTCTTAAAGCCGAGGAAAAAAGACAAGCTGAAACTTTGATGCTGATTCCTTCGGAAAACTATGCCTCGCGCGCAGTTGAGCAGGCAATCGGCTCTTGTTTAGGCAATAAATACGCTGAGGGCTATCCTAAGAAACGCTACTACCAAGGCCAGAGGTTTGTCGACCAAATAGAACAGCTGGCAATTAACAGAGCTAAAAAAATATTTGGCACACCCCATGCCAATGTCCAGTCTTATTCCGGCTCACCGGCAAATGCCGCTGTTTACTTTAATTTACTTGAAGCAGGCGGCAAGATCATGGGCTTGACCTTATCTCACGGCGGCCACCTAACCCATGGCCATCCTAAAATCACTTTTTCCGGTAAATTCTACCAGTCTATCCAATACAAAGTTGAGAAAAACGGCCAGATCGATTATGAAAAACTGGCTCGCTTTGCCAAAAAACACAAACCTAGGGTCATCATTGCCGGCACGACTGCTTACCCAAGAACCTTGCATTTTAATAAATTTGCCAAAATCGCCGATTCTGTAAGCGCTTATCTTTTAGCTGACGTCTCCCATATAGCCGGTCTGATAATTGCCGGCGTTCACCCCTCACCAGCGCGCTTTACTCACATCATCATGACTACTACCCATAAAACCTTAAGAGGTCCGCGAGGCGCGATCATCATGGTCACTAAAAGAGGCCTTAGAAAAGATAAAAGTTTAGCTCGCAAAATAGACCGGGCTGTTTTTCCCGGTCTCCAGGGCGGGCCGCATATAAACACAATTGCCGGCATTGGCGTAGCTTTAAAAGAAGCCTCAACTGCCCGCTTTAAAAAATACGGCCAAAAAATAGTTGAAAATGCTAAAAACCTTGCCAAAGCCCTAATGCAAAACAGTATTGCCTTAACCACTAATGGCACAGATAATCACCTAATGATAGCTGACCTTAGAAATCTTGATATTTTGGGCAAAGAGGCCGCTATCCTTTTAGAGAAAGCCGGTATTGTTGTTAACGCCAATACCATCCCTTTTGACCCTAACCCGCCATTTAACCCTTCGGGAATAAGGCTGGGCACGCCGGCCGTTGCCAGCCGCCGTATGGGTAAAACCCAAATGAAACAAATCGCTGAAATGATCGCTCAAGTTTTAAAAAGACAAAAATCTCCTCGGGAAATCAGAAAGCAAGTCAAACTCCTCTGCCAAAAATTCCCCATTATAAAAAAATATTAGGTTCCTATCTCAAGCCTCGTGGATTTCCTGAATGCAAGTGTTAAGAAGCAAATCAAGAAATCTTTACGAGGCCGATTCCGGAAAAATACTAAAAATTTCGTATTGACAATGTTTTAAAACCAATGCGATACTGAAATTAATGACTAACAAATCGTTAACAAAAACCGACTTAAATAATGCTTTGGATAGACAGAGCAAACAGCTTGTTTCTTATGTAAACAAGGCCCTTGCCAAACAAGATAAAAGGTTTGACAAAAAACTTCTTGGCCTGAATAAAAAATTAATCGCCTTAGAAAAAAGGCTCGATAAAAAGCTAGAAAAACTAAAAGAGGAAATAATTTCTGAAACAAACAACTTTTTCCAAGTCTGCCTTGTTCCCTATCTGGATAAACTCACTGAAAAAATCAATAACAATCAAAAGATTATTTTCCACCACGAAGAAAGAATCACCACCCTCGAAAAAGCCCGGGTGGTTTTGTAGAATTTCTTCTTTAACCCCTAAAAACGCCCAATTGTTCTGCTAATAAATCTCCTTCAATACGAGCAGAAAGTAAATCTCTGACAGGATGATCATCATATTGGGCAATAATTCCCTTAATAACCTCTAAAGATAAATCAGGATATAATTCATGCCACTGTTCAGGCGTTCTCTCTATGTTTAATAAAGTTAAATTTGGTAAAGAAGCTTTTTCTTTTACGACTATTTGCCTTTATCTTAAAAACAAAAATCGAAAAAACTCAATGAAGCTTGCGTGTGTAAAGGAAAATTGGTATATTGCACCTACCTTGCCCGAAAAAGACAAAACACGAGAGGGGGTGATAATATGTCTTTTATAAAAATAAGTGGTCCAGCCGGAAAGGTAGAAGCTGTTGCTCAAACAGTCTCTGCAGTCATAAAAGAAGAGCTAGGTTGGCCTGCCACAATCCAAGGATTCTATGCAGATCAACAAGAAGCAACTCGCGAAGGCAACCCAGATATCTGCTTTGTAGAAGTCTACCACAAAACCGACCTTGGCGACGCAGAACTTAGAGCTAGAATCGGCGGAAGAATAACGGAAGAGTACAAGGAGTTTGGGGCTGTTGTCCGAGTAATGGGTGGCGGAGACTGGTTTGCTAATGGCGAACGACTATAGCAAAAGGTTCCAAATACTATTCGTCGTTAGTCAACAAATACCGGCAGGCTGCCGAGGGTGATGATTTCTTTCCATTTTGCAGGATCGCCTTCTGTAAAAACGGCTGCTTCGGCAATTATCTTAGCGCCTGCTTTTTTCATCAAGCCCCGTAGGCCTTTAAGCGTTGAGCCGGTTGAAACAACATCGTCAACTAAGATAACTTTTTTATTTTTAAGCTTCTTCTTATCTTTTCCATCCAGCCAAATAGTCTGCGGCTTGCCGGTGGTTATGGAAACCACTTTGTATCCTAAGGAGCCAAGCATGTAAGGCTTTTTAATCTTGCGCGTTACCACATAAGGAATTTTAATTTTTCTCGAAAGTTCGTAAGCCAAGGGCACGCTTTTAACCTCGGGCGTTACTAAACAATCAGCACAATCAGCATTTTTAGGCAGTTTTCGCGCTAGGGCACTAGCGGTTTTTTTGACAATCTCTGTATCTCCTAAAATATTAAAGATGGCAATACGAATTCCAGGCGCGACTTCAAAAAGCGGCAAGTCCCGTACCAAGCCGCAAAGCTTGATGTGATAATATTTCTTGCCCTTTTTTTTGATAACAATATTGTATTTTCTTTTTGGCATTTTAGCTAAACCTTGCGCCTTGCAACGCCTTTTGACAATCGCAGCTTACTCTCTTTGGCCAGTTTTCAATCATCTCAAGCATTATCTTTTTTGCCTTAGTAACGCCTTTTTTAAAAGTTTTAAGAACTTCTTCCACTGATGCCGGCTTTATTTTCTTTTCTACCACCAAGCCGGCGTCATAATCAGTTACCAGCGCCAAAGCACAATAGCAGATTTCTTTTTCTCTTGCCAAAACTATTTCCGGATACTCGGTCATGTTGACAACATCCCAACCCATTTTAGTAAACCAAGCTGATTCGGCCGCTGTGGAAAATCTTGGGCCCTGGATGATAACAACCGTCCCTTTTTTATAGACTGGCACGCCAAACCTTCCACAAGTTTTAATGGCAAGCTTTCGAAGCTGGGGGCAATAAGGAAAAGCGGTTGAAACATGTGTAGCGATTTGCCCGTCATAAAAAGTATCAACTCTTCCTTTGGTACGATCTACAAATTGGTCCAAAACGACAAAATTGCCAGGCTTTATATCTTTTTGCAGGGAGCCGACCGCATGGGAGGTGATAACCCGAGAAACGCCCAGTTGTTTTAAAGCCCAGATATTGGCCCGGTAGTTTATCTGGTGAGGAGGAACATCGTGGGTTTTGTTGTGCCGTGGTAGAAAAGCCACCCTTTTGCCGGCAATTTTGCCTAAAGTAATTTTGTCCGAAGGCGAACCATAAGGAGTTTCTGCCTTAATCTCTTTTAGGCCGGAGGCCAAGTCGTAAAACCCTGACCCGCCAATAATACCAATATCAGCCTTGTTTTTCATCTTTTAAACAATTAAATATTAGAAAAGTTTTTCTCCTGATTCCGTCAGAGTCCGTCCTGGACTACTCCGAGGACGGACCCTGAAAATGCTTGTTTTTCATAAAAAGTGCAAAAAATTAGAAATTAGATATTAGAAATTTCTCAAGAACCTAGTCCCTTAAGCAATCCTCCCAGCCCTCCACTCATTTCCTGCATTTTCTTGGCTGCCAGCTTTTGGGCTTTTTTCATTGCTTTGTTTAAAACATTTACCACCCTCTTTTCCTCTTCGCCATCAATGGTAATTTCTTCAATCTTCATGTCGCCGGTTAAAACTACCTTTATCCCGCTCTCTTCAACCTCAACTTTCTCATCAGCCAGGGCCTTTTGCATCTTTTTTGCCTGCACCCGCATTTCATTTAACTGTTTTAGCTGTTTGGCTTTGTCCATTAAACCCATTGTCGTTTACCACCTCCTTTCAAAATTTATAAATTTAACTATTAAAAACCCTAAGCTCACGTAATATGTAATATGTAATAAACAAACCGTAATTTCTTGATTCTCTTTTGACGTATTACGGATAACGGATTACGAATTACGAGCTCCCAAAAACCTCCTCCACATTCTTCTCTAGCTCTTCATCTGATTTATCTATATTTTTTCTTTGCTGGGGACTGGCTGCCGGCTGCCGGCCTGCCGGCCGTAGCCTTGGCGAAGGCTGGCTGCCGGTCTGCCCAAGGATATAGCTTACCCTCAATTCCTTATTATTTAATACTTTTTGCAAAGCTTTTTCAACAATCACCCGGCATTTTTCAGTCTCAAGCCGACCCTTATGAAAAGCGTAAAAAACCTCAACAATTACCGACCTGCCTCTGACATTTTTTGGCTTACACGAACGCAAAAGAGCCTCTATTGAATGATTCTGGGGTTTAACATGCTTTAAGACATCATTCCATTTTTTTTCAACTTCTGAGAGGTCAATTGTTGGATTAGGTGTTTTACTGCCCTTATTAGTATTATTGCTCGACTGTTTTATTGCTCGATTGTTATCTCTTTTAATACTTTTCTTATTTTCTGCTGGTGGCTGGTGGCTGGGGACTAGTTTATCTGGTGATTTGTGATTTGTGATTTGTGATTTGTGATTTTTCTTTTCTCTATCACTATCACAGTATTCAATGATCGCCAGCTCTATTGGCAGTTCCGGCACTAAAGCAGATTTAAGCTCGACTGCTGCCCGGCTAAAAAGCCTCACCAACTCCTTCAATTCTTCTAGAGAAAAGCCCTCAATCTCTGACTTCACTATACTAAAGTGAGCTAAAATCGCCGCCCGTAAGTCTTCCAAAAAGTCCATCAAAAAATCTTTCCAGTCAATACCTTCTTCACTTAATGCTTTAACCAACTGAAGCGCCTGCTCTGCGTCTCTTTTTGTCAAAGCCTCTGAAAAGACCCCCTTGCTTTTGTCAGCCTTCAAATCTTTAACCTGCTTTTTGGTAATTTTCTTGCCCAAAAAAGAAAGCTGCTCTAAAATCTTAGTCGCATCACGAAAGCTGCCATCGGCCTTTTTGGCAATCCCTACTAAAACTCCTTTCCCAACTTTAAGCTTTTCTCCCTTAACAATCCGTTTTAAAGAACGCACCAACTCTTCATTTGTCGCTTTCCTAAACTTAATATGCGTGCACCGGGAAATAATCGTCTCGGGCAGCTTCTGCGGCTCGGTGGTTGCCAAGATAAACAAAGCGTGCTCCGGCGGCTCCTCAAGGGTTTTTAAAAGTGCATTAAAGGCTTCCTTGGTCAACATATGGACTTCGTCAATCACATAAACTTTTTTAGCTAAAGAAACCGGCGAGCTTTTGATCTTTTCCCGCAAGGCCCTTATATCATCAATCCCCCGGTTGGAAGCAGCATCGATTTCTATCAAATCCATCGCCGTTCCCGAAGTTATCGATTTGCAGACATCGCACTTATTGCAGGGTTCGTAAAAGCTACCAGCTACCAGTTTCCGGCTGCCAGAGTCCTTAGCTGCCAGTCCCCTGTCTCCAGTTTCCAGTTTTTTCTTCCTGCCAGCTGTGAACTGTAAACAGTTCACTGCCTTCGCCAGTATCCGCGCTGCCGAAGTTTTGCCCAAACCCCTGGGCCCGGAGAATAAAAAAGCATGCGGCAGTTTGCCTGAGCCAAGCATTACCGACAACTGCTCGCGAACCCCTTTTAAATCAAGCTCGTTAATGGTTTGGGGACGGTACTTTAAATAAAACGTCACCTTTTATTTAAATCCGAAGCACGAAATCCGAAATACTAAACAATATTA
>Ga0180438_10002398_pt1 | contig 30694 bp, 27 predicted proteins | sample SS_ome_12_FD_132455 | JGI IMG/M metagenome (GOLD analysis project Ga0180438, IMG submission 132455) | Hypersaline lake sediment archaeal communities from the Salton Sea, California, USA - SS_3_D_2 metaG | ecosystem: Environmental > Aquatic > Non-marine Saline and Alkaline > Hypersaline >...
AACCCTCTGGATCCCGGAGGGTTGCCTCCGGACGGGGTAGATAACGACGGCGACGGAATCATCGACGAAGCAAACGAAGGGCTCCTGAGGCCCTACGAACCCTCACCTTATGCGACCCTGGTGGAGGTGCCCGAAAACATCAAGGTGCGGATATCCCTGCAAGACCCGAACGGTGTGGATCCTGCGTCAGTCCGCATTCAGCTCGACAACGATATCTTTGTTGCCGGCCACGATAGCATCAAGACAAAGGTTCATGGAAGAAACGGCCAGTACCTGGATGTCCTGTTCACGCCGCCTGGGGGACTGCCTCGGGCCAGTACGGTTTCCTTTCAATTCCAGGCAGCAGATTTGGACCTCGTAACCAATCCGCCCCCAAGTCACGCCCGGATCATGCGCGACGAACGTATCGTGTTCACCACCGAGGGGTTTGGAAAGGAGCCCCACGAGGTAGACAACCGGGGCGCGAGGGATGACAGGTTCCAGCCGTCCTCCATCGCCTTCGGCTTGCGACGCTCTGCCACCTCCACCGGCCAGGTCCTGGCAGCCCATCACCTCGCCGTGCTGGACACCAACACGGCTCACAAGCATACCGCCATCTTTCTCCACCATCCGAACGAGGGCAAGCCTCATGCGGTTCTCGGATGGTCTGGTCTTATCTGGGGGTTTTCCGGAATGAACAGCGACGGCCTCGTCTATCTCACCAACATTGCCGACACCCAGGACCAATCCATGGCCGGGCATATCCTGACCCATTTGTTCAACCCCAAGCTCCTTTGCAGCGGCATTCCTGCGGGCATTATGGGCCGGGAGATGCTGACAAAAGCTGGCACGTTGGATGAGGCCCTTGAATACCTGGAGGGGAAGAAGAGCACCTTCGGCTGGAACATCCTCCTGGCCGACCAGAGAGGGGCCCTGGCTGCTGCTGAGCTCGATTCGAACATCCTTGGGGCTGAGGACGGTGGCCTCTACGTGTATGCCCCTGAAGCAGACGACCCGAACAATCTTGATCCCTGGGGCAGGCGATGGGCAAGCGTGGGTGCAGATGACCTGCGCATCGATTCCCACTACCAGCGCAACAGTGACGACATTGACCTAAAGATTCTCGGCTTCCCGCTGCTCAAGCCCCAGCGTTATGTGTCCACTTTCTATTTCCGGTCGTTACGCCCTTTTTACATACTGGGCGAAGAGATCGATGCTGCGTATGGGAAATTGGATGTGCCCAGTGTGATCCAGATTCTCAGGATACCGGATCTGATAGACAAACGGGACAGTATGAACGCGGTCATCTATGCACCGGAGGACCTGATCCTCCACTTCGCCATGGGCCAGATTCCGGCCACGGATGGACCCTTCATGCCATTTGACCTCGGAGCCAGGCTTCATTGAGGGTGGACACATGAAGCTGTTCGCCAGTCTCTCCTGCCTGTTGGGAGCCCTCCTTGTCTATGGGCACGCTCATGCAGGATTCACCGAGAGCCTGCCCAAAGCAACCTTTCTCCTCGACGTGGGCCTTGTCCAGGCCAACATCAACAATGCCTGGGACAACGAGGGGAATCTGGGGCCGATCATCGACGAGATCAAGCGCTATGAGCCAGGTGGGAGCTTGCAGGGAATCATCAAGCCGAACGTAGAGGCGCGCTACCTAATACTCGTGAATCTTCTCCAGTACGGTATCCTGGATAACTTGTCCCTGGCTGTTGGCATCCCTGTGGTCTTGGAAACACGGGTAGAACCTAATCTGGAGTGGGAAGAAGGTGATTACCAGTGGACCCTGGGCCGACCGTATAGCGAGGAGGATTTCTGGGAATGGGCTGCCAGCATGGGACAACCCAAACCTGGTAATTGGTCGGGCAATCAGGGAACGCTCACGGACATGCCCCTCGGCTTACGTTACCGTTTCACAGACGGCTTCAAGTGGTTCGAGAAACATGACCTCGCCTGTGCCATCACCTTGCTCGGGGCCCTGCCCACAGGCTCAGCTTCTGATCCCGAGGAGGCCGTTGCAGCGGGCACAACGGTGTGGAACCTGCATTTTCAGGGAGAATTCGGTGTCCATATCTCCGTAGACAAATCTTTCAAGAAGAGCTTAGACGAGCGCCTCATCGTCGGCCTCGACCTTTTCCATGAGATCTTGTTTCGCCACACATATACAGTGCCGAAGGGCACCAAGAATCCTTTGCTGCTAAACTTTCAGCCTTACGCGGGCGACACCTACACGATTGATCCAGGAGACTTCACCGGGGCCTCGATTCAGGTTGACGTGGTACCCTGGAAGGGGCCTGCCCGGGGCACATGGCTGAGTGGAGGCAGTGCGGAGCGTGCTCGAGAGTTCCCACCTCTTGTCTCCGTCTCCCTGCGCTACACCTTTGTCCGTCTCGGACAGACCGACTGGGAGTCAGACTCGGAACTGTGGGATTGGGATAACAAGGAGGAGGACTGGCGGCCCGGCTATAAGAATATCCTTTTTGGCATGGTGACCATCAGCCTCCTGCGCTTAGGCATACCCCTCCAACCGTACGTGAGCTACCGCACTCAGTCATGGCTTCCGGGCAAGAACTTTCGGGCCGGCAACGTTCTGACAACGGGTATCCGCATTCCCCTGAAATTCTGGTAGGTTCTGAAAAGGATGCGGAGGCCCAAGGCAAGGGAAAATCACTTATGAAAAGTACCGGGGAAATGTTCCGATACGGTTTGCTCCTCCTGGTTTTGGGCGCGCTGGCAGTCCTGGGCAGCTGCGCTGCAGGCACTTACCTCCGGTACCGAATCGCACCGGATTACCCTCGGGACAGATCCGAAACCCTTGCCTTGCCAGGACTCCAGCAGCCCGTACGGGTATTCCTGGATGCTGCCGGCACACCCCACATCGATGCTGAAAGCGAAGAGGATCTGTTGCGCGCCGTTGGGTTCATGCAGGCTAGGAGCAGGTTTTTCCAGATGGACATGATACGGCGGATGGCCCGTGGCCAGCTTTCAGAGCTGGTCGGGGAGCGGAGGATTCTTTCCGGCACTACAGTTGAATTCGACCGATCTATGCGCGGGTGGGGCTTTGACGCAATGAGCAGAGAGGATGCGAAGGGGCTTGACCCGGAGATGCGAAGCCTTATGGAAGCATACACGGAAGGGATCAACACGGCGGTGGCAAGGTACAAGCCGATCGAGCACCGCCTCATCGGAGCGAAACCGGAACCATGGACCCTTGAAGACTGCTTTGCTGTGGGGCATCTGAACGCCTGGTCCGTCTCACACAACTGGCATCAAGAGACCTCTCGCCTGCTGCTGGCCCTCCACGCGGGGATCGAGCGGGCGGAGAAGATTTATGGGTCAGAACCCTGGCCCGGCGGTACAACCCTTCCGGCCAAGGAAGGGTCTGGCGGTCTTCTCCCGGCCATTGCTCCTGAGCTTCGCAGCCTTTTCCCCGAACGTCCCTACAGGCCCGAAGAAAGGGAGTCAGAACAGGTAGCCCGAGGCCTGGAGGCCGACCTTTCAAGATTTTCAGGGGCCAGCAACGCCTGGGTGGTGGGCGGCAGGCGCTCTGCCTCGGGCAAGCCCCTGTTGGCCAACGATCCGCACATGGTGCACCTGCTTCCGTCTTTACTTTTTCAGCAGCACCTTCGGTGTCCGGGCATGGACGTGATCGGCGTAACCCTGCCCGGGGTCCCCTACGTGTTGGCAGGACACAACCACCATGTGGCATGGGGCATGACCGCGTCGGTGGGCGATGTCATGGACCTGTATATTGAGCAACCTAACCCCAGGAATTCGGATGAGGTTTTGGGACCCAACGGCTTTGAGCCGATCGAAGGCTCGGAGGTCATTGTTCGTGTCCGTCAAGGCTCGAAGGTTGCAGAAAGGCATTTCACCTTGAGAAGGACGCGCCATGGCCCCTTGCTCAACGACATCTTCCCTGACCTGTTCCCTTCTTGGGCACCCCCGATATCCCTGTGCTGGGACAACTCCGGCACGGCTCAGGCCTTGAAGCACCTCGGCCGGGCCGCACGGGCGGGCTCGGTAGAGGAGCTCCAGGAGGCCCTGGCCCTTATGTCGACCTCCCTGCAAACGTGGACCGCCGCGGATACAGAGGGCAGGATCGCGGTCTTTGTCAACGGCAGGGTTCCTGTTCGGAAGAGACACCTGGGGACCTTCCCTGCCCCCGGATGGGTGGCTGAGTATGACTGGAGAGGCTTTGCCGACGCCTCCATGCTTCCTCAGGGGCGGGGTGGCGAGGAGGACCTCTTCGCCCATGCCAACAACCTCATGATAGACCCGGCTCACAGCAGCACATTCTTCCATGTTGACAGTGCGCCTTCCTATCGTTTCGACCGGATCACCGAGCTTCTGCGTTCGGAAGAGCGCCAAACACCTCAGCGTTTCGCAAAGATGCAAGGTGACATCCTCCTGCTTCGAGCCCAAGGCCTTCTCCCTCACGTGCTCAAGGATCTGGAGTCGACCGCAGAGGATGATCCAATCGAGAACAAAGCATATGCCCTCTTGAGCGACTGGAACGGTGAAGCCTACGCGGACGCCGCGGCGCCAGCCATCTTCTTCCTGACCTATCGTGAGGCGGTCATAGAGGCACTGAGGGATGAGGTGGACAGCCGTGGTTTGGAGTTCATCCTTTCCCAGCGCTACTCCACCAACGCTTTCGACGGTTGGATGGCCTCGGCTGACCATATCGTGTGGGACGACCGGGGCACCCCTGATGTGGAGACCCGTGCCGGTGTTGTGCGACAAGCCTTCCAAGTGGCGGTGGCACAGCTTCGGGATACACAGGGCAACGACCCTTCGGCCTGGCGATGGGGAAGACTGCACGATCTTCACATTCAGCACGTGATCGGCTCACAAAGGCTCTTGGCTGGCTTTGTAAACCTGCCCTGGACTGAAGCCCCGGGCGCGTCGGCCTCTGTATGGAAATCCCACTTTGACCTTGGGCACCCCCAAACCCCCTTCCGAGCAATGGCCGGTCCGGTTTCCAGGATGATCGTGGACACGGCAGATATACACCACGGATGGTGGATTCTGGACACAGGCGTCTCCGGCTGGCCGGGTTCACCACATTACGGTGATCAACACGAGCTGTGGAAACGTGGCGAATACCTGCCCATGGTTTCCAACTGGCAGGAAATAGAGGCAGGCGCTACTGCAGTAATGACCCTGATCGGAGGCAGCCCTTCTGGATAGGCCCTAGATCAAGTCATAGTATCTATCGAGGGCATCCTTTTTAATCATGCTTCGATCTTCTTATGCCCTGTTAAGTTCTTTTGTTTCACACTCATTTCGCACATAATTTGGTTGCGGACCCTTTGGTGCATTCCCATGGTGGATCCAGGCGAATAAGGTGATTTCTGAGTCTAACCGTGTTCACGGCAACAGGTTCTTCGAAATGCTTCTTGATTTCTATCTCCACTGTTTCCGTCCCAGGGTCATACGTCATCATCCCCCAAAAACGCGGAAAGCATATAGGAATCCTTGTTTCCATTTGTCCTGGCATCCTTTGGGGAGACAAGGTCAATATGCCACGCGGCACGTCTAGGGCTGCGCCTGTGAGGGCATTCAGGACCGCCCATATGACAGTATTGGTCATGTAGATCGCATGGCCAGTTCCCATCAGGTCGGCGCTCCAGACATTTCCTTTCTTATAGATTCTGTCGTAGATCAATTTGATAACATGAAGCCCCATCTCCACTTGCCCCAGATAGATATGCTCCATGGCCTGATAACTCAAGACCTGCCAGATATATATCATCTCTCCAGGGGCTAAACTTGCTATACCTTTCGGAGTGACTTTGGTACCATCGTTTTTGGCTTCTGCCCAAGGAATGGGCGTTCTGCCTGCCTTATTCGCTTTTTCAATCGGCCTTTCGATTAGCGCCCTATACTGAAATTGCATGTGCCGCCGCGCTCTTTCATCTTCTATAACCGGCTCGAGCCCAGCATAGCGGCTCACCCAGTCACCCGCCAGGGATGCCGTAAACAAGGTGTCTTTTTCCGGAACGCTGCTGAAGAACCCTTCCTTCTCCTGCCATAAAGCACTGTATATTCGCGACAGGCAGGCGTCGTACCTGTTTTGGTATAGGTCAATCAATTCTTCTTCAATCTCAAGAGCCAAGTCCTTCATTGTCGCAAGGGTAGCCAGGTAGACCGTTGCTGAATAGATGAATGTTCCTGGAAAATCCCATACATCAAAGGTTGTCCCCCCTTCAGGCACACCATTGACACTAATGGAGTCAAGGTAGTCCGCCATTTTTTTCATGTCCTGCCAAAATCTGTTCATCCATTTTCTATCGCCGGTAATACGATAAAGCTTTCCAGCCTGTATAATCTCGCTCATGGTAAGATCCGTCCAACTCCCGGCGGGAGTAAAGAATTTCACCTCAACGGGCCAACCATAAGGTACATCTGCATCGCCAAGTGCAAAGTCACAGTTTCCGTTTCCATGCGGAATGGACCCTCTCTCGTCCATGAGCCTGCGGAACGCATCGACTTCACGCATATCAAGTTTCGTAAAAAACGTAGAGGTATAGGGGTGGGAAGAAAGACGCTGGTCGTTTGTGCCGGTAAGGCCCCCATATGGCCAGTACCAGTCCGTCCCTTCAATGGTATACATTGTCCCATCTTTTGGAATGACAGAGTTGCAGAATGCTGAGACAGTCGCGTTTTTTAGAACGCGTTTCAACCAGGCAGGGAGGGTTGATCCGTCAACAATCTGAGAGAGTTCCATGGAATCCGTATAAAGTCTGTGTTTCTCTCTGAACAAGTACTCTGCGACCTCTTTTGATGAAGAAAAAAAGTTCTCATAGATATGGCCGACTTTTGTTCCATCATGTCTTCCTGATTTGGATTTCTTCGGCGCATCCTTTTCTGTCACATGATTTGGCAACCACCAGACAATTGAGAAGACCACCTCGATTGTTTCACCGGCCGGTAGATTTCCAGACACGGCAATTGCGCCTGCCGGCCTGCATTGTCTTGAGCCATCCAACGGTATTTCGGGAGATGATATCTTTCCGATGTCTGCAAACTCGGATAGCATTTCCGGTTCATCGCTTTTCGCATTCCAGCCATTGCATAGGGACACCTCAAAACCTTCTGGGGGGTCTACTGCGAGCCGGTATTCTCCGATGGTACTGTATCTGTGGGATAGTGGATTCGGGTTCTGCCTGGTGCGAAAAATGAGGGTTGGATAACGTGAATCCTCCAGGATTTCCTGATAGTTGCCGTCAACCTCCCTGTATTTCAGCCCCTTTTTGAAACCAATGGGAACCTTTCCGATCAGCTTGAATCCAGAGTGACCGGTTCCCCCCATGCCAAGAATATTCTCCCACGAAAAAAGAGTGGAAACGAAAACAGCAGAATTCTTCGGATTTGTGATTTCCGCTGATAAGACCGCGCCTGGAAGAGTGGAGTCTTTTATATTATGGGGAATGTGGGGCGTGAACCCCTTCAACTTGACATGAATGGGCAGAGTATCGTCGAAGAGAAGCTCGAATTTCGGCAGCTCTCCTTTGAACCGGGTAGAAGCAATAGGCTGGATATTCTTGTACTCCTTATCCGGTGCAGTCCGGGGCAGAATGCGAGAGGTTTTTTGCCGGCCATCATCGGCAAAGACCGCAAAGAATGTTCCCTTAACACCTCTTACCGGTGCCATCCAGTTATTATTGATTCTGAACTCAATGAACCTGCCATCACTGCCAATGTTGAAGCCGCCAGATCCCATTCCTCCTAAAGGGAAGCCCCTTCTTACAGAACAGTCGATATACTCCCCTGTGTTTTCATCATACTGAATCTTAGGTCTTTTTCTGGTAGTCATAATGTCCTTCCCCGGAAGATCCTCCGTCAGGAACTGGGGGTGAAAGACGAGGAGGTCGTACGGAATCGATGCATCCAACGAGAATCGAGGACAGCCGCCATTTGGGCAACAGCCCGTTGGAGTCAGAGTCCCTCACGAGCTCGTACTGCATTGTTCATGGCGCGCATGGCATCCGTGAGTTCATTCATGTAGTGTGAATCCCCCATCCTGCAAGCGTACGAATACTGCATCGGACCAGGCTTCTCTGGTTCCATACTTGGCCAGGATGGCATCCTCGTACGGAGCAGTCCCCAAAGCGGGAGCATAGTCGGCGAATGAATCGACATGGCTGACACGTGCCGAGAAGAAGCCGTGGCCATCAGGGGTTACCAGCCACCATACACCGCCAATCTGCTCGGTTCGGAAGTGCCCGGTCGCTGCTGTCGTGACGCTCAACAATCCACCATAGGGATCGAATGATGGCGGGTCTGCCGGCGGCGGCTCGGTGCGGGTTGCCGGGTCCGCGGTGCAACCGGATACGAGGACGATGATACCTACGAATGCAGTAGTCAATCCCAATCGGTTGATCTTCCAGGGATGTCTTCTCATTCTCAGTCTCCTCGGGATCGTTTGTTGAAGACCGTGGGAATGGAGCCTCAACCGTGCAGGAAGATATGTATTCTTTTTCATATAAATCTAGTATACTGGAGAAGGGAATTGTAGGTCGATGAAAAGAGGGGCCAAGGTGGGGGGGGGTGGACAGTCGAAAAGATATGGAGAACGCAAACCTTGAGGTCGAACTTGAGGACCTCCCGCACCCCTCGCAACCCGTAGAACCTCGACCTCTCACTCGATCCACTTCACCTCCAGGGTTTCCCGTGCCACTGGCTTATCGATCCTTCCCTTCGGAAAGCCGACGCTCAGGGAGGTGATTGCCTTCCAGGGCGGCTCGATACCCAGCCTTTTCCTCCACGCAGGCATATAGTCGAGGGCCGCAACCGTCAGCCCGATGTAGCAGGTACCCAATCCCATGGCATGAGCCGCCAGCACCATGTTCTGCCCACACATCCCGGAGTCCAGATCCGGGTTGCTGATCCCGCGGGTATCCATCAGGAGAAAGATCACCACAGGCGCATTCCAGTAGATGACGTTATTGCATTGATCCGCCTTCTCGATGGCGGTCATCGGCCTCTGATCCATCTTGTTCACATACCTGAAGCTCACGAGCGTTGAGAGCGTCTTGTTCCATCCTTTTGCCCCAAGGTAAACATCCCGGAGGCGACGAAGGATCTTCATGCTGTCAGCCTCCAACTCCTGGATCGTCTCCCGTTTCGAGACCACGGTGAACTTCCAAGGGGTGCAGTTCCCTGCCGAAGGGGCAAACCGGCCGGCCTCGAGAATTCGGTGGATCATCTCCCGGGGTACGGGCTTGTCTTTGAAAAGCCGAATGCTCCTTCTCTTCAAGATCACCCGTTCCACCGGTGTGAGCTTCTTGGCAATCGTCTCAAAGGGGGGAGGGTCGGGATCGTTGAACGGGTTCGGGGGGGATGTTTCTCCACGCAGGATCGTCTTGTAACGCCCCTCCATGACCCTGTAGACACCTTTCAGGTTGGCGGCTCCTGACGGGCAGACCGCTTCACAGTTGCGGCATCCCAAGCAGGCCCTTTCGATCCCCTTGAAACCCCGTAGGTAGGGAAAACCATCCGACCCCGTCTCGAGCCCCATGGTGGGACACGCCTCTACGCATCGGCTGCACTGGGAGCATTTCTCGCGATCCACCACGAACTCAGGAAAAACCGTTTTCGGAAAATGTACCTTTCGATATTTCTCCAGCAGCATGCATCCACCCTCCGTTCAGTCCACGTCAAGGGCTCTTCTCGGAACGACAGGTCATCCACCACGAAAACCTGTGAAGATTCTGCGTCGGAACACCCAATGAACAGTAATCATAACGTACAGGGAGGAAAAAAAACAGGGATGCCTACCAGTGCATGCAGGGCTCTTCCTCGAGCTCGAATGCGAGGACAGGCCTATTCAGTCAACCGTACGGAAGGAGAAGACGGCGCATCGCAAGGCGTGCACGAAGGCAGGACGCATTCCGAAAAGGAATCCGGCAAGGTCCTGAGACGTTACATTCTCACACGCTGGTGCTCACCGGGATCTGGGTAACAATTCCTTGAAGTCGGCCGAGCAGCTCAACGTAGCGGGTGAAATAGGCTTGAGCCACTTCGTTCATGATGTAGAAACCCGCCAGGCAATCCGCCTGCAACAACTCCCGAAGCTTGTGGGCTTCAATGGCCAGCACCTCTGTATCCCGAGCACACTGGGCCTCGGACGTGTACTTCGCGGATCCCAATAGGGGAGAGAGGCCGAAGAGCTCCCCTTCTTCGATCCTGGCTATGACGATCCGGAAATCATCCGGTTTTGCAGGCAGCCGCAGGAGTACTCGCCCCTCGAGCAGGATATAGACGTGGGCTGCCTCTGCCTCATGGAGAAAGATCGTGTCGTTCTCCTTGTACTTCTTTCGTTCCGAGAACTTGCTGATCCTGTCGACCTCCTCCATCGTCAGGTTCTTGAGCAGCTCGTGCCCTTGCAGGATTTTAGCAACTGTCATTTTGCCGCCCCCCTATTGTGAGTTTTCTATTGTTATTATGGATAACCACTTTTCGGTAGGTCAAGGTTTTTTTCAGAAAGACCCGTCTCTTCCGCTCGTGAACAGGCGCATGGGCAAAGGGGAAGGGATTTCGTCGAGTGGACGTGCCGACTCGAGGCTAGTCGTCTAGAAGGGCTAGAGGGAGGGAGTCGGGGAAGGTCCAGAGGGTGGCATCTTGATCCAGCAGTCTCATATATCGACTGGGAAGGGCTTCCCGACGGCAGAGTCTCTGATAGTGAGCTTCGGTATCTGTGCTCGTCCCGCCGAGGAGAACCCTGGAGCGGAACGACGAGAGGTTCGCAGGGTCCACCAGCACCATCCCGAAATCGTCGTACGGGTTATTCGTGCCGGTCCGAAAAGCGGGATGGCGTGTGTGTACAAGGCAATCCGGAAGGCAATGCACAGGATCGGTTTTCAGGCCCTCGAGCAGAACCTGGGCAACGTCCTCTCCGTCCTCGACCGCGAGATCCCACAAACCGTCGCTGGCCAGCAGAAAAACGTCGCCCTCTTTCGTCTGGAGACGGCCGAAATCGGAGACCTCCCTGCTCCTGCCCGTAAACCCCATGTTGGATCGGTTACGGAAGACAACTTCAGAAGCCTGGACATCCAGTTGCATGAAAAGGCTGTCGCCACCGCTGATGTAGAACACCGATCCTTCGTCCGCGGGCAGGAGGCATACGAACGTGCTTCGCTCCTCATAGGGGAAACCCTCGAGGACTTCTCCCGCCGCCTCGACGAAGTGACGCAAACGCATCTCCCCCCCGGCCCGGTGCCCATTCTGCATTTGATCTGCCATCATGCTCAGGAACCGCCGAGAAGCGTCGGGGCTTCGCTCCGTACCATCCGCGACACCGATCAGGCCCGCGGCACCATCGAGCAGGATACAATCCCCGTTTCCGTAAAACCGACCTTCCCCTTTTTCTCCGCACAGAAGCACGCCACCGAGAACGTCGGCTATCTGGAAGGACATCCGGAGTGGATTCAAAAGGAAGGGTTTCATCATCGTTCCCTCAACACAAAGACACCCCAAAAACAAACCGTTTTGGGGTGCCCGGGCAGTGCATCCTTGACGTTCCCCCGCCAGGGGATGTTCGAGAAGCTCAAAGAACCTTACGGTCGCCTTACCAAGCTACCCTGCGAGTTGCACACCTGTTTCGGTGCGCCTGTCGATCGCGCCTCCCTCTTTTGTACACGTTTCAACAGGGAGAATCAATTCCGAGCGAGCCCTGCGGGTTCATTCGTCTTCATCGACCATGATACCGTACACGTTCTCTTCCGGGGGAGTTCCCCTTTCTTCGGTCGACACGACGCATTCATCGTAACGGGGCTTTGTCCTACGGTTGATAGCGATCAGCGCCTTGACCACTTCCCAACCTAGCTCCCCACGGCTCGCCATACGTGTGATTTCCTCCAGAGCGGTGCGGTTGTCGTAGGCCGTGGGTCGATACGGCCTGGACGAGATGAGGGCATCGTAGAGATCCGCGACGACGATGATCTCCACGTTCGGATCCTCGAGCAGCATCCCTTCGGGATAGCCGGATCCGTCCTTCCGCTCATGATGCTCTTTGGCCACCTTTGCCAAGAAACTCTCTCTATCTCGAAGGTAGTAAGCGAGCAGAACATACCCGGCAAGGGTGTGGTGTTCGAGCATCTTTCTCTCGGACCGAGTCAGGGGATCGGTCTTTTTCAGGACCCGCAGGGGAACACACATCTTGCCCACGTCATGGAGAGGACCGGCAGTGGTTTCCAGGTGCAGGGCCTGGGCGTCCTCGACAAGGGCACGGGCGAGCAGGGTGGACAGGGCAAACACCTTGAGAATGTGGAGGTACGTATAGGGATCGTGCTCTTTAAAATAGTCCAGGGACTTGATCAGAGGGAGGGCTATCTCGGTTTTCGCCGACAACCGAAGAATCTCTTCCACGGTCGGGGGATCATCAAAGATCAGTCGGTACGGACCATCGCGAATACACTTCAGGAGATCCTGCCGAATTGTGCCGTACTCCAGTATGGGAACACTCGGATCCTCCCCTTCTTTCCTCCTCGACACCACTTCTTCCAGTGTGTCGGGCGTGAGCACCGTCCCGGCCTCGAGAAGCAACTCACCGTCAAGCGTGTGGACAGGATATTGGAGTCGTAAGGGATCCACGGGTTTGAATCCTTTACCTATAAGCACCTGAGGGAAAGGGAAGGATCGTCGAACGACCCGTTCCTGCTATGGCCGAATATAATCGGGTGAACAGCACAAATCAACCATTCTGACAACCAGAAAACCATAATTCTTTCTTGGACGACTCGAGCTTCGCCTCGATCAAAGGATGACCAAAAGGGTCTGCCAGCGAGAACGAAATCGTTCCACCCTGGTCCTGGCGAGGATGGTCCACCGACCCTCCCCCTTCCTCCGGAAAAGCATACACCCGCAGGATTTCCCCCGCCCAGCCCTTGCCCAAGCTCCAAACGGTTTCCGACAGAAGCGGCAAGCGAATGATGGCAAGCATATTGCATTCGACCTGTCCAAACAAAGGACCCAGACCACCCCACTCCCCAAAGGATGAAGGAGGCTCGGAAGATGCGAAAACGAATCCCCTCGCGACCCCTGATGTTAACGCTTTGGCTCAGCCTGATCGCTTTGGTCTCGCTTTTCCTTCTGTCAACCCCTGTGTCAGCCATTACGGAGTCGGACAAGGGGACCCTCGTGAAACTCCCTGACGATGCCTATTCCGTTCCTGAGGCCTTCCTCTACGAAGTGAGGGGGAACGACAACCTCCATTGGCTGGCAGCCAAGTTTTACGGTGACGCACGACAATGGGTCAGGATCTACCAGGCAAACGGGGAGAAACTTCGGAATCCAAGCATACTCCTAATCGGGCAGCAACTCCTGATTCCCGCAAACCATTGAGGCCCCAACCTGGATATTGCACGAATCGAGTTGCCTTGAGCGGCAAGTTGTGTGTCCTGAAGCTCTCTGCATGGTCCACAAAACGTTCAGGCTGGTTGACTCGATCTTCCCCCGACGGCACCCTATCGGTGGGAGGCTGTCGAAATGGGGAGGCAGGGACGCTCGAGGCCGGGGCCTCAACACATCGGAACGATTCTCGACTCTTTCTTCAAGCAACAGGGTCTCGAAGAGGCTATCCGTGTGCATCGCGCAGTCCTTGACTGGGACTCTGTCGTGGGGGACGCCGTCTCGAGGCACGCAAGGGCGGTCCACATCGAGCATGGCACATTGGTCGTCGAGGTAGAGAGCCCCGGCTGGATGCATCGTCTCCAGATGGAGGAAGGGGAACTGCGAACCCGGATCAACCGGCATTTCGGAGAAGAGATCATCCGTCAGATCCGGTTCAGGCTCGGCTCGATGTCAGCGCCAAAGGCCGATCCAGAAGAACAGGAAGCCTAGGAACGCCAACGGAAAATACCGTTCATCTCGTCCGTGTACCCCCCACGAGCGTCCTCGACGAACAGGGGCTGCTCGAAGGCAAGCTCTTCCTTCCCGTTGCGCACCGCTTCCACCAACACCCAGCAAGCCTTCTCCCCGGGTTTCGGATAGACGGGTCGCACCGTTTTCGGTTCGAGGCCTGCCTTCCTCAACTGCTCGACGAGCCCTGCAAAACGGCTCGCCGGATATACCAGGAACGACCTCCCTTTCTCCCCGAGAAGGAAACCCATCACCCTACAGATGTCCTCCAGGGAAGCGGTCAGTTCGTGACGGGCCAGGGCCTTCTGGGGATCCGGGTTCACCCGTCCCGTATGGAGTCTTCTGTACGGCGGGTTCGACGTGATCCAGTCGAAGGAGGCACGGGGAAACCTTGAGGGTAGGTCCTTCAGGTTCATGCACAGGATCTCGAATCGGTCCTGCAGTTTGTGGAGTTGCAGGTTTCTCCCGGCCATGTCGGCGAGGGGCTCTTGGATCTCGACTCCGTACCCTGTCAGGCCCGTGCTCCATTTCGCGAGCAGGATGAGGATGATACCCGATCCTGTGCCCAAGTCCAGGTAGCGGGTTTTCCGGTTGGCCGCACCTTTCCCCTTTGAACGGGCCACAAAATCGGCCAAGACAACGGCATCGAGGGAAAATCGGTACCCCTGGCGCTTCTGAAGGATCGTCCCGCTGTCCGCGAGGAGTGGCTCCAGTGTCTCGTCTTGCCTCCCCAGACCTTCATGCGGATCCAGGAAACGACCGACAGGTCCGAAACCCTCCATCAGGCCTCACCCTTTCGAATGGCTGCCATGTCCCCTTTGTCGGGGAGTTCGAGAAGATCCTTCTTCGGTTCAAGATAGATGCGCTCTCGGTTGAGGATTTCTTTATATGAACCTTCCTTCTGTCTGATCTCGCCCGTGGGATACACGAGGATAGCAGCCTCCCCGCTCACCGGGCACACTGCCTCGCACATCCCACAGCCGTTGCAGCGGCTCTCGTCCACAAAAGGACGTTTGTGCCCTTCCACGGGCCGGAAGACGATCGCATTGTATGGGCACGCTTCATCGCAGAGGAGGCAGACTCGATCCTTGGCCCACGCAACGCACCTTTCCCGGACGAGCACGGCTGTGCCGATCTTGGCGTGTTGCCGCTCGATCAGCGGCAGGTTGCGAATCGCCCCGGTGGGACATATCTTGCCACAGAGGTCACACTGCTGCTCACATCCTGCTGCTCGCATGTTGTGGATCGGGGTGCCCCAGCTCTGGAGCCCGTTTTCCATGCCCGAGGCTTGCAGGGTGTGGGTGACACAGATCCGAAGGCAGGCACCACATCGGATGCAGGTGGCCAGGAAATCCACTTCCGGCAGGGCCCCGGGAGGGCGAAGCCACCGCTCGGTCCTCTTCGTCACACGAGGATCCAGCTTTGCCAGAATGATGAACATGCTCCCGGCCCCCAGGCCGAAGAAGAACTTCCGCCTGGAAAGGCCCTCGGGTACCCGACGGAACCGGGTTTCCGGTTGCGGCCGAAGGGAAAAGGAGATTGCTTCCACGGGGCAGACGGCCTGGCACGACTTACACTGAATGCAGGCCGACTGTCTCGTACGAAAGGGGTCATCCCCGATCGCCTGCATCGGGCAAACGACCTGGCACTGACCACAAGTCGTACAGGTGGCAGCCACCCGTCTTCGGGAGGGAGCCACTCGCCCGAGGAGCCCCAGGAGGGCCCCCAGGGGACAAACGCTCCGGCACCAGAACCTTCGCGTGAGAAGGCTCAGCCCGAGCACAACGGCCAGGAGGACCAGGTTCCCCACAGCAGCCTGAAACCCGGGCTGGAGATAGGCGTGATAGGCGAGGTCGTACCAGCCCCTTTGCTCAGCGATCGGCCGGAACAACCCGACCAACCCGTTTGCCACCCAAATGCCGAGCGGGTAAAAGACGACTGCAAAGCTCCGGGTGAGAAGACCGATCGGATCCAGGACAAAAGGCAGGCTGCTCTTCAACGCCAGTCCGACAAACACGAGTCCCAGAAGAACCCATTGAAATCCGGCGGCAGCACGTACCCCCTGCGGGAGTTGCGGCCTGTTCTCCGGCTCGACAACCTCTGCAGCCCGGCTGTCCGGAAGTCTGTGGACCGCTGGGTTTCGTCTCGTTTTGCCCAACCCGTGATCCGCGACATCGATACAGAACCCGAGAGGACACACGTACGCACAGAAGATCCTTCCCCACACCAGGCTCACCACGACCAACAACGCAGCGAACAGGTAGACTTGCCTCGTCCCCGAGAGCGCTGCGAGCGATTTCAAAGGATCCAGGTCAAGGAAGAGCTGATAGGGGATCCATGACCGCCATGGGTAGTGCATGGAGACACAGAGACATAAGAACAGCGCGAAGCATACCGTCTGGATGATCCATTTCTTCCGACGGCTGCCTGCATGGAGGCTGGCTGTAGAAGGGAAGTTCTTCACGGTGTCGGCACCTTTCGAGACACGATATCCACACGGCTGAGATCGATCTCTCCGATCCCCCTTTTGTGGCAGGCCACAAGGTGAGGTACCTGCTCAGGTGCGACGCGTTTGCCGTACCAAGCCACCCTTTGAACGCCAAACGCATCGACGGCAACCGGGTCAGTGCCGCCGATCAGGCAGTCCAGTTTCTCCACCGGCCCTGGGCCCAGGGGGCCCCCTGCCGTCAGCACCATGGAGCCATCGAGGATCGTCAGATCGGCTCGCACGAGGGCGTTCAAGTCCCCGATGGCTTCGTTGATATCCAAACGACTGTGAAAGATCGCCCGATCCCAGATCAAACCCATGTTTCCCTTCGTGCCGAGCGAGACGGTCGTAGCTCCGTGCGATTTCATGCGCGGCAGGTTGATCTGCACATCCGCGTCCAGCGCGGCCCGAAGAATCTTCACAGCCTGCAGCTCCTTCGCTTCCGGCAGGGCGACTCGCTTGAACATCCCTTCTTGGGAGGCACCGATCAGATGAACGCCTCGGATCCCGTCGCAGGCATCTTTCATTCCCGTCACGTCCAGGGAGAGCTTAACCGAGCGCATCGGATGGTCTGCCACGAGGACCCTCCTGGCCCCGGCCTTCAGACAACGGTGGATCATCGCCTTCACCAGCCTTGGGTCGGTGGTCGTAGCCTGTTCCGGACGGTTTGGAAAGCTCATGTTCGGCTTGATCAGGACGGTGTCCCCATCCTTGACGAATCGACCCATCCCCCCGAGCGCATCGAGCAAAACCTCGAGAGCATGCTCCGTCGGCCCTTGAACCTCCACCACACGAGCCCTGCGTTCTGTTTCGTTTCGGTCTCGGGAATGAGCGACGGAAGGGAACGTCACGGGAAGGCATGCGGCAAGCGCACCTTTAAGCAGCGTTCTTCGCGAGATTTCTCTCATGAAAGGACCCCGGTTCTCTCCGCCAAAACGGCTCGCACAACTCAGCCAGGCATCCGACTCTCCCTTCTTTAGAGTGTATCGGGCAGGTCAATTTCGTGTCAATCGGTAGGGATTACGTAAACGTTGTTCTACGTCTGGGATAGCCACAGGGAAGGCCTGGCGGCTTTACAATTCTTCGGTTTTTGGCTATAATTTTGTGTTTGTTATGGGGCGCTACATCGAGCCAGGCAGGATTACATGAACAAGCGAAAGCGCGGGCAATACAAGAAGATACTCGAACGGAGCCTTTCACGACTCGTAGAGGAGGCCTCGCAAACCCTGAACGGGATGTCCAGCGAGAAAGCCCTCTTCCCGGATCCGACCGACAGGGCCTCGTTGGAGTCGGACAGGAATTTCTTGTTGCGCATCCGGGATCGAGAGCGAAAGCTCCTCGTTAAGATCCAAGAGGCATTGAAACGGATCGATGAGGGAACGTTCGGGACCTGTCAGGAATGTGGGGATGAGATCTCGGAAAGCAGGTTGAAAGCGCGGCCCGTTGCCACGCTCTGCGTGGAATGTAAGCGAAAGCAAGAAAGACAAGAGAAGAGGGTGGGAATCTAGGAAGTCTTCCTGCCCTTCTTGCCAGGCACCTTGCCCTCCAGCGCCTTCTTCACCTTTTGCTTCAACTCGGAAAGATCGGACGACTTGACCACATAATAGTCGGCCGCAAGCGTCTTGTAATCCCCTTTGTACGCACCGTACGCGGATGAAATGATCACGGGTAAGTCCTGGAACTGTTGTCGGATCTCCTGGAGGAGATCCAGCCCGTCGTAGGCTGCCATCTTGATGTCCAGGACGATCACGTCCGGCTTGTCCTGTTCGATTCGTTCGGTCAGCTTGTGCCCGTCCTCGGCCTCAAAGACCTCGTAGCCTTCATCCTCAAACTCTTCCCGGTATAGCATCCGGATGCTTGCCTCATCATCAACGACCAGAATCTTCGTCATCTCTGCCCCCTGTTTATTCTTCACCCTGCCCTTTCGCCTCTTCCCACCGGTCCACCAAGTAGGGCTTGGTCTCCTCGAACACGAGACATTGCTCTTCTATGTAGTCCTCAACCACCCTCAACTCCATCCCTTGCGTCGTCCTTACGTACGATCCGGTCCGCCCGAAATAGAGCGCCACGAACGCCTGCATCAGTTCATCTCGCGGAACGGTATTCAGGTGAAATCCCAGCGCAAAATCATACACGATCTTTGCCCACAGGGCCGGCGGAAGCTCGAACTGCTCATAGGGCAATCCGGCAATTTCTTTTGTCTTTACGTACACGTCTTGGGTAAGGACTTGTTCATAAACATTTAAGTTCTCCTTGAATCCATCGACAAAACCTCGGTACAAGCGGTCTTCATCTACCTCGACAGGAGGGGGCATCTCCGTCTCGCCGAGCCCAAACCCGAAGATAGGCGTCGGCTTGCTCCACAGGACCTGTTTCCAGGTATTGTCAAAGGCCTCCATCATTCGAAAAATCGTGGAGATCACGTGGCGAAACATCGGACCCAGGCTCGCCGCGGGATCCTTTGCACGATGTATCTTCGGTGCCCCAAGGAAGGCTTGGGCCGTCGGATGGGGACTATTGATCGCCAGGGTGGTCATCCAGATATCGATACCAAAAAGGGCGACACATTCGTCCCACAGCTTGCCTTCCAGGTAAAGCCGTGCCATGGCCCCCGAAAAACCAAAATCTCCTCCGATGGGTTGGCGCATTCTTCTTCCGTACAGGGCTCTAGAGAGAGGATAAGCTATGTGGTTCGTGATCGTGCCATCGTACTTATGGCGGATGTAGATCGGCGCCACGTATCCATACCCCTGAAACAGCGGTTCTCCCAGATTCTTGATCCATCGAGGGGTAATGCTCCTCAGGTCTGCATCCACCACCACGACCGCCTGTGCGTCCAGGTCGACGGCTTTTCGAAAGAGGTTGTGGAAGTTGTTCCCTTTTCCTTTCAGTCCCTCCGGCGTAGACAAGTAGATTTTCGGTATATCGGTTTCTACGGAGAGAAAGGCCTGCCTGGTTTGATCCTCAGAGTTATTGTCACAGTTGATCAACACACTGCGGTAATCCTTGAAATAGCTCTTCAGCCCGATCGCTGCCTGTTCCGCCACGAAAGGAATGCAGTCTGCTTCGTTGAACGAAGGAATCCCGACGATGATGTCGGCTTTCTTGACCTCCTGGGGGTTCTCTTCTATCCAATCCAGGACCTTTCCTCTAGGATCCTTCGCGCTTCTATTCGTCGTCTCGGCTTGCACGATGTGCGTTCTCCTTTTTTCTGGCGATTCGCCTGGTTGCTGAGTTATTCCTTATTATAAAGCCAGTAAACCTGTCAAGCGTGCGCTCCTGTTCCGATTCCCACGTGGGTGGCCTTGTCTTTTTCAGTGCACTGCGTTATACAGGAAGTCAGCCATTATGGGGATGTAGCTCAGCTGGGAGAGCACCACGTTCGCAACGTGGGGGTCGGCGGTTCGAATCCGCTCATCTCCACCAGACTAGGCCAAAGATCCTACCGCGCTGAAGGTCCTTTGCTGTTCTGCTGCTTCAGCAGTCGGGATGTTCCACGACCCCGTACCCAACGTGAAGAATACTGCCACGGGCGGCCCTCCCTGGTCCCTCGCAAGGGCGACCTTCGCCGGCAAGGGTAGAGAAGCCAAGATGAATACGTACCCTCTGAACGTCCGGGTCGCCGTACCCCTTCCAATCGAAGAGCCTCTCACCTACCTCTGGCCAGAGTCGACCCCCTCTTCTCCGGCAATCGGATGGAGGGTCTTGGTGCCCCTCGGGAACAGACGGGTGACGGGCTACGTGGTCCAGGGGAATCCGACACCTTCCAGGTCGGTTGCAGGAAAACAAGAGAGCTACGCCTTCAAATCGATCCTTTCGGTCCTGGACGACGAACCGCTGTTCGGGTCCAAGGAACTGCAGTTCTATGAATGGATGGCTCGTTACTACCTCGCTTCCTTGGGCGAGGTTCTCCGGACGGCTCTGCCGGGCTCTATGAATGTGAGGAGCTACAAGGCGGTTCGGATACTACCGGAGGGCATGTTGGCCCTGCAACGCGGCCTTTTCCTCACCAGGCAGGAAGCGGAGATTCTGAGCTGCTTGGAGCGGAGCGGCCAGATGGCTCTCCAGAGTCTCAGACAGAAAGTTGGACGCTCGGTAGCCAGGGGAGTGGAAAGTCTGGAAGAAAAGGGGTTTGTTGAGGGCTGTCAGCTTCTCAAAGGTAGAAAGGAAGCCAAAGCGCTCGAACAGGCTCTTGTTTCTCTTTCTTTCCCGCCATCCTCCCGGCCTTCGGAAGAGTGGATCTCCCTGCTGCCCGAAGACGAGGCTCGCGTTGTCAAGTATCTCGACCGCAACGGCCCCTGTTCCGCGAAGGACCTGAAGAAGGCTCTCCCCAGGTTGGAGAAGGTCCTCGACAATCTCACGAAAAAGGGATTCGTCGAATACAGGAAGCAGGAATCCCTGCCGGAGGCGACCTCATCCACGCCCGTCCCCCCGATCCTTCCCCCGAGCCTCACGCCCGAACAGAGGAGGGCGGCAAACGAGATCCGTTCCTTCCTCGATCAGGATGCGTTTCATTCCTTCCTCCTCCATGGCGTCACGAGCAGCGGAAAGACCGAGGTATACCTCCAAGTCATCGAACAGGCTCTCAAAACGGGAAAAGATGCACTGATTCTCGTCCCGGAGATCGGGCTCACACCCCAGACGCTTCATCGGTTTTCCTCACGGTTCGGCGCCAGGGTCGCCGTGCTCCACTCACGACTCACTGAGCGGGAACGCCTCGATTTCTGGTGGAAGATCCGGCGGGGGCATGCAAAAATCGCCATTGGTGCCCGCTCCGCGGTCTTTGCGCCCTTCCGGAACCTCGGCGTCATCGTCGTGGACGAGGAACATGATCCTTCGTACAAGCAACAGGATCGCGTCCGATACAATGCCAGAGATCTGGCTTTGGTTCGAGGGCAGCGGGAGAGGGCAGTCGTCATTCTCGGCTCCGCAACGCCTTCCCTCGAGTCGTACTACAACGTGCAAAGTGACAAGAGCACCCTGTTGGAGTTGACCGAAAGGATTCAGGCAAGACCTCTGCCCGAGATACACCCAATCGACATGAGGCACCCTGCCCCTTATCGGGCAGAAAGGAGTTCCCTGTCTCTGCCCCTTCAACAGGCTCTTGTCGAGAACTGGGAACAGGGCAAGAAGAGCCTGATCTTCCTCAACCGCCGAGGATATGCACACACGTTGGCTTGCAGGGATTGCGGGCATCTTGTTCGCTGTCCCCACTGCAGTGTAAGCCTTACACTCCATCGGGCACGGAAACGACTCTGCTGTCATTACTGCGAATACCAGGCTTTGGTTCCTTCTGAGTGCCCGTCCTGCGGGGGCCTGGATGTTCAGCCCGTGGGGAAAGGAACGGAAAGGATCGAAGAGGAAATGAGGGCGCTTCTGCCCGAGTCCCGAATCGGCCGAATGGACAGAGATACGACACGCAAGAGAGGCGCTCATGAGAAAATCCTGAGCCAGTTCAGAGGAGAGGATCTGGACATCCTGATTGGAACCCAGATGATCGCCAAGGGACATGACATCCCGGAAATCACCCTCGTGGGCGTCATCCTGGCAGACGTCTCCCTGGATCTGCCGGATTTCCGTGCACCCGAACGGACGCTGCAGCTCCTTATGCAAGTAGCAGGCAGGGCGGGAAGGGGGGAATGGCCGGGGCGGGTCCTCATCCAGAGCTATCATCCTGATCACTACTGCATCGAATCCGTTTGCAGGCATGACTACAAGAAATTCTACGAGCAGGAGATCGCCTACCGTGAGGAACTGGGCTACCCCCCGTTCTGTAGAATGGTGAACCTTCGCTTGACCGGGAAGAGTGAAGAGGCGACCCAAAAGGCAGCCCGTCGAATGGGCGAGGTTGCCCGGCTGATCCAGGATGAACAGGCTTCCCAATACAAGGGCATCGAGATCCTCGGCCCTTCCCTTGCCCCCCTCGCACGGCTGAGAGATCGATTTCGATATCACTGCTTCTTGAAGGGAAAAACGCCGAAGACCGTTCTCTCCTTCACGCGGGATATCCTGGCGAGACGAAAGGAATTCCTGCCTTCCACAAGGGTGCAGCTCGAGGTGGATGTCGACCCCGTCCAAGTGCTTTAGCAGGCCGCCCCAAAACGCCCATCTGCGGCGCCCGTTGCGAGCGGAGCGTGGCAATCTCCCGGCTTAGTCGTTGCGGCGTACCAAATACACTTCGTTATTGACATGGACCCCCGCTTTCGCGGGGGCATGTTTCGCGCGCCTTGCATATGGACGTTTTTGAACGGCCTGCGGAACAAGGCTAGGACCAAGAAATCGAGCGGTGAAAGGGGAATGGCAATAGCGAGAAGTCGATATGAGACTGACGCTGTGTTTTCGTGGCAGAGCACGAGCTGTTCGGTCCTGTCAGGGGTTCCGTCGGAGATTTGTGCAGGGCGACTTTGTAGGGGGAGGGGGAGCCGGAGCCCAAGCAAATCGGAGAGGGAACCCCTGACAGGACCGAACGCCGAGACTCTCTTGAAAGACAGGGATACTTCCAGGTCGCTGCCCTAATCCTCGGCGACGAAGGAGAACAGTGCAAACAGGAGCAGGAGAAAGCCGCTGAAGAAGTACACGAAGAGGAACGGGCTCGATCCTTCAAGGCTCGTGAAAAAGACATCCTTGTTGTAGATGAAGCCCCAGTAGAAGGTGAAGCAGAAGGTGATGGAAAGGCCCAGCTTGTAGCGCGCAAACAGGAGACAAAAGGATATCAGCGCAATGAACAGGGCCATTTGTGCGACAGGGATCGTAAGCTGCATTTCTTGTATGTTTTCCATGGTAAGAGGGCAGTCCGGAAACGTATGAGTCAAATGATGACCGGTCTACAAAGCAAAGTACATGCCAAGAACCCGTTATCCATGGCCCATCTGCGGGCGGCTCCCGGGTGCTCGAGGCCCCGAATCCACCTTTTCGTCCAAGTTGACCTGCTCTTCGGATCTGTGCAAAGATGATGCCCCTCGAATCCGAACGGACAAAGGGCTTCCCAGAGGGGTCGGACCCCCTTGATGACAGGAATGAAGCGGATTTGGGTTACATTTTTCTACCCCCGGTTTCAATTTTCGTCCATTGGACAATCGATTGACGCCCATCTTTTTCAGTGCACTTCGAAGGCTTGACACCCTCCTGACGGTGGCCCTGCTCTTGCTCACCGCTGTGCCTTCAAGCCGTGCCGACGCCTCGGCAACCATCGTGGTGCCTGACAGCCTGTGCCTGCCGGGTGAGGAAATCTACATCGAGGCAACCCTTTACCGGGGAGGCCTCCTTGGCTTCCTCCAGCGAGGCATCCAGGGGGAGTTACTACGCTTCTTCGACCCCCAAGGCAACCCACTACGCGCTCTGCTCACCGACCCGTCGGGAACGGCAAGGATCCGGTATACTGCCGGCACCCCGGGCTGTTACCCGATCACGGTTCGCCTGGCCGAAAACCCCCGACATTCTGCGGATTCTTCGACAGGGAACGTATTCGTCCAGGAAGAGAGGCTCCCGCTGCTCTTCGTTACCGTCGAAGAAGGGCTCATGCCACCGAGGGCCACACCTTTTCTTCCGAAAAACCCCCAAGAAGTGGAAGCCCAGCCCGGGTCAGTGAAGGCCTTATCCGAAACGGCTCCATGCAATATGCTCGTTTATCTCACACAGTGGCCCAAGCCATCCTCTCACCAGATACGATCATGGCTGGAGAACAAGGGTTATCCGTCAGGACCGATCTGCTTCCTGGATCACCCCCTTTTGGGTGGGATCGTTTCAGAAGCTCCCGCCCCGGATACCGATCTGCTCGAATCCCTTTGGAAAGAGCGCTCCATACCCGCGCATCTGGTAACGCGTGACGGCAGTCTGGCAAAGGCTGCAGCAGCCAAGGGAATACGCGTGTTACTCCTCACAGCGGAAACCGCGACCAGCGGCACTCCCCTGAAGGAGGGAGACAAGCACGGGGAGAATGAGCATGAGGACAGTATTACATCCGTTCAAGAGTGGGCAGCAATCCCTACGATTTGCCGCTGTAGAGCGGAGGAGAACAACTAGTGGGTCGACAGGAAACTGTCACTATGTTTCCCTGGCAGAGTTTGAGTGGCTCGGTGCTGTCCCGGGTTCCGTCGGAGATTTGTGCCGGGCGACTTTGTAGGGGGAGGGAGAGACGGAGCCCAAAAAAATCGGAGAGGGAACCCGGGACAGCACCGAACGGAAAGACACTCCTGAAACACAGCAATATTTCCAAGCCACCCCTTTAGACACCTTCGCGCAAGGACGAGGAGACCGGATTCATGAAGAGCCTGAAAGAAATCATCGAGGACCCCAAGGTATCAAAATCCGTAGTGGCCGACGGCCTGCAGGTATTGGATGAAGAGATGGCCAAACGTTCGGGTCTCGGAGGGCTCGCCATCAAAGGGGCCTACAAGGTCGTCAAGAACGTCCAAAGGGGGAAGACGCTGGAAAAGGCTGTCGAGATCTTGATCCCGGAATTCATCGACAAGCTGGATCCTTACTATGGACGGTTCCAAGAGGAAGGCAAAGGCAAAACCTGGACAGAGTACCTTCAGCCTCACTACGGCACCATCGCAGATGAGCTGCTATCGGTCACCGACCAGAGGGTTCAAGGGACAGATAACCGTGCCGTCCGCGGAGCCTACGACAAGCTCAGGCCCAAGGCGCGAAAGGAAGTCATGGCCTCTCTGCCCGCCCTGTCCCGAATGATGGAACGCTACCTGTAGCCCGCATATTGCACGAAACTTCGTAGCGAGAGCGGTGGAGGTGCGAAAGGTTCGTGCAATATGCGGGCTACAGGTCTTGTCTTTCTACCCGTCTTCTCGTCAATTCGTAGAGCTTTGCGTACTTGACGAATTCGTGGAATGCGGAAAGAACGCTGGCGACCAGGCCCGGGATTCCATCGAGAAACCCACGCTTCCCTATGTATTGTTGCAGGAACATGGCGAGCGGGCTGCCCAACAGCCGGGCGAGCGAGAAGACCCTGCCAGCGTTGGCGAGTGACTCGGCACCCAAGGTCGTATACTGTTGAATCGTCCCCAGATGATCCTCGACGCTCGGGAAAGAGTAATGGAACAAGGGGTTTTTCAACTGCCCGGCAGGGCCATCCAGAAGAAAGCTTTCGTGCACCTCATGGTCACTCCAACGGCCCCGATCCTTCCGAAACAGTCGCAGTTTCAGGTCCGGATACCAGCAATGGCGCAAGAACCGTCCCAGATAGAAAGCCAGTCTCGGTACCCGGTAACCCGCGAGACCCGGTTCACCGACCAAGAGGGACTGGATCTCCTGGGCAAGCCCAGGACTCACGACTTCATCTGCGTCTAGGCTCAAAACCCATGGATGGGAAGCATACGTGAGGGCAAGGGCTTTCTGCTTTGCGTACCCCTGCCATTCGCTCTGATAAACCCGAGCCGTGTACTGCCGGGCAACCTCAAGGGTCCGGTCGGTGGAGAACGAATCCAACACTACGATTTCCTCAGCCCACTGCGCAGCAGAAAGGCATTTCCCCAAGATCGCTTCCTCGTTGTAACAGATGACGACGACCGAAAGTTTTGTCATGGGTTGCTTTCCTTTCTCGAGGAGGATCGAGCCCGACGCTCGGCTCGTCCCTCACTTCTTCACTCCGCTTCTCTGTGGAAGCGGCCAACCTATCAAAGCGATACCATGGATTGCGGATAGACTGCAAAAGAGCAAAGGGAGAGAAAGTCCTAATGCTTCGGTAAAACCCGATGGCTTAGCCCGGTCAGGAAGGGGGCCTCGACAGAGATGCGTCTGGATTTGCTGTCCGGTGTGCCGGCGTAGATTGGCGCAGGGCGACTCGCGGAGGCCGCAGCCGAGACGTTCAAAGGTGCGGAACGTCCATGTTCCGCACCTGCCTACCAGGAAGGAAGATGGCAACGCCGGAGCGCCGGAGCCCAAGCCAATCGAGACGGAATACCGGATAGCAAACCTGGGAAATTCACTGACTGGCCCGCTTGGCTAAGAAATACTCTATGAGCCGCTACTGCGGAGGGAGGATTTCTTGTGCTCATCGAAGGCGTGCATGTGTTTCCCGCCGTCCCAGAGCGAGAAGAAGTCCGTAAGGACCTTGTTGGTTCTGTACATGTCCCGCGATTTGAGCATGTTATCGATGAGTTCGTTCAACTGATCGAATTCTTCCCGCATTTCACGTAAGGTCACTTCCAAGACGTGCTCGGTCTTCTTGAAAGGATAACGCTGCTCGACCATGTGTTGAGCCTCGACCAGAATATTCGCCGCATGCATCAACGAGGCTATTTTGGCACGCAGCCCCACTTCATATACATTGGCAAGGATTCTCTCCGATGGATCCTCGGCCTTCTTGAACAGCTCGTCCCAGCAGTACTTCGCGGCACGGAGTTCTGCAGCCACGATTTGGAAGAGCCCTTCGTATTCGATGTCTGAATTCATCAGGCTCTGCGCACGCAGGATGTCTGCAAACATATCTTTGATGAAATGGTTCATGTTTTGTTTTACGTGCAGCTTCATAGGACAGGGCAACCCTTCGTTTTCGTAAATCCCTGCAAGACTCAAGGTCTACCCGAAAACACGAAACTATCTTATAATAGAAAAGTCCCTCCAGGCGTGTCAAGGCAAAGACAAATCAATGTTCAGTCGCGAACAACCCAAGAGCCAGAGAACCCGCTACTCATGTTGAGAATCGGCCCCCTCCATATATCGAAACCTCTCGTCCTTGCCCCGATGGCCGGATTCACGGACACGTGTGCCCGCAGACTTGCCAGGAGGTTTGGAGCGGGTTTGGTGTACAGCGAAATGGTCAGCGCAGCCGGCTTGGTCCGAAGACAGCCAAGGACCTTCTCCATGCTGGCCTTTCATCCTGAGGAGCAACCCTACGGCGTTCAGGTCTTTGGGTCCGAACCCGCCGAGATGGCGGAAGCGGCCCGCATCGCCCAGAACGAAGGTGCATCGATCGTGGACGTCAATCTCGGCTGCCCCGTCAAGCGTGTGTGCCGCACCGGGGCAGGCGCTGCCCTTCTTCGCGACCCGCAGAGGGTCGACCGGATTCTGGCCGCCGTGCGGAAGGCCGTTGCATGCCCCCTAACGGTAAAGATGCGCTTGGGTTGGGACGCACAGGATGTAACGGTCCTGGAGATCTCACGGATCGCCGAAGAGAACGGCGTGGACGCCATCACGCTCCATCCCCGAACGAGGGCACAGGGGTTTCGGGGGAAAGCAGACTGGTCGTGGGTTGCCCGTCTCAAGGCAGAACGAAGGATACCCGTGATCGGGAACGGGGACATTCTCAGCCCACGGAATTCTGTCGAGGCTTTGGGCAGCACCTCGTGCGACGGCATCATGATCGGCCGGGCAGCGCGCGGGAATCCCTGGATCTTCTCGGCAACGTTGGATCTCCTCTCCGGCAAGGACCCATCCAAACCTTCGGGAGAGATGCGCTACCGGACGATCCGGCTTCACATGGAATGGCTCTGCACCCAGTACGGTAAGGAACAGGGGCTGCGGAGGGTCCGATTCCTCCTGTTCCACTACGGGCGGGGATTGCCCCGGGCAGCTCGGCTCAGACATGAGCTTGTCACGGTACAGGGAGAGGAGGCTCTTGAGGGACTTCTGCGGACTTATTTTCTGGAAGGGCATTCTTCATGAGGTCTCCGGTCCTTCCGCACCCTCCCAAGTCAGGGGTGACGGTCACGCCGAGGAGGAGCCAGTCTTCTTCTGGGTCCGGGGATTCTGTGTCCGCGAATTCCAGGATGTTCAGGGTTGCGTGGCCGTCCACGGAGACCGCTCCCACACAGATCCTGTCGCCCTCCTGCACAGTAACCTCCCCGACCCCGAGATCCCAGAAGAGCTTTCCTGTAATTCTATCGTAAGTCAGGCTATCGTCAGGAGGATCTTCTGGAGGCTCGCCATTATAGAGGGCCGTGATCTGGTTCAACCCTGACAAGTTTGGTTTAATGGTAGCTTCCACAATGAAGTCATTTGGGTGCTTCACGATGTCACCGTTCTCCCAGTTTTCCAGCTCTACCGACGGGCCGCTTGTTTCCGGAAGTCCGACCGTGATCTTGTAGGCTTCCCCTTCCGGCTCAAGATGGATCTCGATTGCAGTGAATTTCGCTTCATGGATGTCCTCTCTTCGTTCGACCTTCTCGGTGGCCCGCAAGACGCCAATGCTCTCCCTCGTCTGGGAGTCAGGCTTGATCACGACCCAATCCCACGGGTTTACGGGAAACTCCCCCCCTGCATTCAGGTCCCCGCTGTCCAATGGAACACACGCACAGCTCTCATCGTTGATCTTCGGCTGCTCAGGCTCACAGAGGCACTTCGAGGCAGAGAACCTGGGCTGGCCTCGATCGTCGGCAGCCCTTGCACGGAGCCGCATTTCTTCCCCGAAAGGCAACAGGACTTCCCCGTCCTCGTCGAGTGCAGGAATGATCTCCCTGATTTCCAGTTCCGGAGACACGTCCGTGGTGGTGGGCAGTTCAAACACGACCGATACGGATGTTCGCGCCCAGTTTCCCTGGACATCCAGGGCCACCACTTCAACGTAGTTGGGGATTCCTCCCTCTTCTCCTACCTCGTCGACAACCCCATCCCCATTCCAGTCGGAAACGTAGACGACGGTTGCCAAGTACTCACCGGTCAGCGAAATGAGGTCTGGATCCAAGCACTGAATCCGGCCGTTGGTGCTTTCCGGTCCCTTGGAGAGCGTATACAAGAGGGATCGAACCTCCCCACTGAAACTCTGCACCTGCCCGCCGAGCGCCTCGGCGGGCCTGGTGGGCTCGATGAGTGCCTCATCTTCCCCATCCAGTTCGAGGTCCGGATCCTGGGTCGCACGCTCGGGTGAAAAGGGGAGTTCGACCGCTACCGTGGAAGAACGAAACACCCCCGTCTTCTGGTCCGGCACGTCCTCGGCCGAAACCACGTAACGGTAAGTCGGCGCGCCCTGTTCGCCGATCACTTCACCCGATTTCGGGTCCCTGACCCTCGGATCGAACAACTGGTACTGCTCCGAGAAGGCGCCGCTCCTCGCGTCCCAGTTCAGGAAGTATTCGTTGTTCCACTTCACCAGGGAGCGCCAGGTGGCGTCCGGGGGGCTCTCCAATTCCACCCCTTCGGGCTCCTCAACCGCGATCTGGAATGCGGTGTCTCCGGATTGGAGGGCCAAGACGTCGCCTGAGCGGAGAGGCACCCATTCTCCTCCCTCTTTCTTGCGCTGAAGAAGGGACCAGAGAAAGGGATTGGGATCCTCATTGAGGCTGAAAAGCCTGATGATACGGTAGTCCTCTTCGACTTCGATCGGCTTATTCTCCGACTCGGGAACGAGAAGATCCTGCGTCTCGGACACCGCGACCTCGATTACGAAGGTCTCGTTCGCTTTCGTTGTCATGGTCAGCATGTACCGATCCCCACGAATCAGTTTCGCCGCCGGCAGCAAAGGATGGCACTCGAAGAACCCCTCCCGGGTTTCTACACACTCCATCTCACATTCGTAAAACTCCCTCACGCCGTCGGAGCACTCCGTGAATTCCTCATCCACATCACCGCGCTCTCCGATCCAGGTAATCCGCGGGTTAACGACGGCCGTGTTTTCCGTTATGGTGCCTTCGATCCGGACAGGTGATTGCTTTGCGCCCTTGCCTTCCTCAAGGGACTCCCAACTCGGTTCCCATTCCGGGTCTTCCAGGTCCGGGATGGAATCCCAGTAGGAAAGCCGGACGTTCTCGATCTTGGGTGCCTCCGGATTCCCGCAGCCTACTGAAAAAACTGTGCACGCAAGAAACACCAGGCCGACTGTCATCGCCAACCGTAGCTGCCCGTCCGGGCATGGCATTTCTCCACCCCTCTCTCGACATCCCCTCATCGGGAGTCGTAGGAACGCTCTGTGTCGCTAACCTTCTCGTTCGCGAATGGCATCGTGGAACAGCGTGTGTTCCGGCTGGAAGATCAGGTCGACCTTGCCGACCGGTCCGTTTCGCTGCTTGCCTATGATCAACTCGGCCTTCCCCCGGCACTCAGGCTTGTCCCTGAAGTAGAATTCCTCACGGTAGATGAAGGCGATCAAATCCGCATCCTGCTCGATCGCCCCGGACTCGCGCAGGTCCGCCAACATCGGCCTCTTGTCCGGCCGGTTCTCCACCCCGCGGTTCAGCTGTGAAAGGGCCAAAATGGGTATGTCCAGCTCTTTGGCAAGCTGCTTCAGGGAGCGCGAAATCTCGGAGATCTCCTGAACCCGGTTTTCGACTCTTCCCGTACCCTGCATCAGCTGTAAGTAATCCACGATGAGGAGATCGATCCTTTGTTCCAGTTTCATCTGCCGCGCTTTGCCCCTCATCTCCCGTACGTTCATGCTCGGCGAGTCATCGATGAAAATGGGGG
>Ga0180438_10002402_pt1 | contig 30663 bp, 21 predicted proteins | sample SS_ome_12_FD_132455 | JGI IMG/M metagenome (GOLD analysis project Ga0180438, IMG submission 132455) | Hypersaline lake sediment archaeal communities from the Salton Sea, California, USA - SS_3_D_2 metaG | ecosystem: Environmental > Aquatic > Non-marine Saline and Alkaline > Hypersaline >...
CTAATGGGTTATTCATGGTGTGTCCTCCTTCAAGCTCTCTGAGCTTTTATTGAAAAACCCATGGAAGGATACACCATTTTTCTTTCCTGACAAGAGATTTTACACACAATTTAGTATATCACCTTAAAGGATAATCGTGTTGACAATAATAGGGGATTAGATATACTTTTTAATGCTCAAGGCACTCAGCGAACTTGTCGGTGTAAGTGGTGGTGAATACCGTGTGCGAGAATACATTAAGGAAGCTCTCTTGAGCGATTGCGATGAGATGATTGAAGATGCATATGGTAATCTTATTGTCAAACGCGGTCATGCAGATAAACCACGCATCCTGCTTGCTGCTCATATGGATGAAATAGGATTCATCGTAACGTCGGTAGAAAAAACCGGGTTTCTACGCTTTAGACCGATCGGGCTTAGCCCGCATGTGCTTCTTGCTAAGCGAGTGGTTATCGGAAAATATGATATTCCCGGTGTCATTGTATCCAAACCCATTCATCTCATGAAAAAAGATGAAGACAAGAAGCAGGTAACTACTGAGGATTTCTACATTGACATCGGCATACAGAAAAAAGAGGAGGCAAAAGACCTCGTTGAGGTCGGTGATCTGGGGACCTTTTCCACCGAATATAAGAATAAAAACGGCATTCTCTACGGGAAGGCATTCGACGATCGTATTGGCTGCTATATTTTAATTCAAATCCTGAAAAATACTGATTTTCCACTTTATTGTGCATTTACCACACAGGAGGAGGCTGGTCTGCGCGGGGCGCGTATTGTAGGACATCGAGTTTCTCCGGATATCGCACTTGCGATAGATACCACGGCTTCAGGTGAATGGCCGATTAAAAAGGATGTTGCTGCTTATCCTGAAATAGGAAAGGGGCCTGTCATATCGATCGCGGACCGATCGATCATATGTGATCGTGAACTGGTGTCACTCATTCAGAATACCGCTGAAGAAAACAATATTGCCTATCAGGACAAAAAACCGATGATCGGGGGCACTGATGCTGGTCCGATACATTTAACAAAAGCTGGGGTCAGAACCGCAGTCCTGCAGACTGCAGCACGGTATATTCATTCACCGCTATCGATCGTCGCACATGATGATATCGATGCTGGTATAAGGCTGCTTTCTCACAGTCTCGACCGGATATTCAAGAGGGAGTCTCTATGGAGTTAGCAATGGATCTGTGCCGTGCATATGGACCTCCTGGACGTGAGGAGCGAATACGCCAGATAATAAGGTCTGCAGTAGAAAAGCAGTGTTCCAGTGTTTCAACTGACCGACTCGGAAACCTCATATGTCATATTCCTGCAGCAAATAAGGATGCAGCGGGAAAAGCTGATCCAATGATGATCTGTGCACACATGGATGAGATTGGCTTGATCGTTACGCATATTGACAAACAAGGTTTTCTGCGGTTTGCCGCTGTCGGCGGTGTGCGGACATCCGTGGTCCACCAGAATGTTATCTTTGAGAACGGGACAATTGGGACTATAGGTGTAGAAACAAGACCAGAAACTCCCAAAACACCCATGTTCAATAATATGTTCATCGATATCGGTGTTTCGAACAAAGAGCAGGCGATGAAATTGGTACGGATCGGTGATATCGCATGTTTTTACAGAGAACCGGTTATCGTACAGGATCGTCTGGTGGCAAAAGCGCTCGATGATCGGATCGGTTGCTTTTGTTGTATCCAGGCAATAAAGAAGATCAAGGATCCATATCATGATCTGTATTTTGTTTTCACCGTACAGGAAGAGGTCGGTCTTAGAGGAGCCCGTACTGGTGCTTATGCCCTTGATCCGAAGTATGCTCTTGCAGTTGATGTAACATTGACCGGTGATACACCGGAAGCTGAGAGAATGGATGTTACGCTGAATAAAGGTGTTGCTATCAAGGTAAAGGACATGATGTTCATTGCCAATCCCAATATTAACGATCGTTTGATGGCATTGGCTGAGGCACATAAGATACCGTTCCAGCTCGAGGTTCTGGAACGGGGGACAACTGATGCAGCGGTCGTGCAGCTCGTGCGCGGGGGTGTCATGAGCGGTGTCTTGTCGATCCCTATACGGTATATCCATTCAGTGAGTGAAATGTGCGATACCCGGGATGTTCAGGCAACAGTTGATCTATTAGTACATGTCTGTGAAGAAGGATTTAAGATAGAATGAAAAAGGGTTTTTCTATTGTGGTTACGTCTACGCACTCGGGAAAATCAAAGTACTTTTTTATCTCACGTCGTATATTAAGGATCTTTACGATCTGCATTGCGGTTATTACACTGACAGTTGCTTTTGCTGTGATCAATTATTCACGCATATACTATCAGGCATTGGAAACTGTTATTTTAAAACGTCGGAATATCGAGATCGAACGTGAGTTTGCCAAGATCCAGGAGATCAAGGAAAATTTAAAAAGTGTTGAACGCAGTCACCAGAAGATAAAAGCAATGCTCGGTGTCGAGCAATCTCCCGATGAAGTCGAACCGATCATCAATAGGGTGGACCATGACTATGCCGAGCATATTGCCGGTGGTACGGGCAAGGAGGATAATATCCCTGCGATACTGCCAACCATCGGTGAGATATCGAGGAATTTTGCAGAAAAGCACCGCGGTATCGATATTGCAGCACCACGTTTTTCACCCGTCGTAGCTGCGGCCTCCGGGATCGTGCAGGAGGCAGGATGGGACACTATATATGGTAACTATGTGATCATCGAACATGATGTAAACTATTCAACGTTCTACGGACACCTGAACTCAATCGCGACTCAGAAGACCACTAGAGTAAAGGGTGGGGAAATAATCGGAACAGTCGGTTCAACCGGTCGTTCAACCTCCCCTCATCTTCACTACGAGGTTCGCTTTGCCCAGAAGGCGGTTGATCCATCAGGATACCTGCCATTTGTGCTCAATCTCCGTGAATGATCACGCGATCATCCTTGTTTTCTAATTCATAACATCCTCTATGGCTAAAAAGTCTTTAAAGACCATTCTTATTACCGGAAGCGAGGGTTTTGCCGGATCGCATCTTACTAAGGTTTTGCATGAGACTTTGTACAAGGTTTATTGTACATGCCGTCCATTGGCAGCGACAAAACGTGAGGGGTGTATACCACTCGATATTCTTAACCACGAAATGGCTAAGGATGTCATTTTAACGTACAAACCGGATATTGTAGTTCATCTTGCCGCTGTTACCTCTGTCGGTAAGTCACTGCGGGATCCTGTACGTACGTATAATACTAATGTTATCGGAACGGTGAATCTGATTGAGGCTTGCAGGGCACTTGATAGATACATACGATTCATTCATATGTCATCATCCGAAGTTTACGGGGGTGGGAAAAACTGTAATGAATCTGCGGATGTTATCTTACGGAATCCGATCGCAGTGAGTAAATACGCGGCAGAACTCGTGGTTCAACACACTTCGGTTAAGGGATTGGAATTTGTTATTTTGCGCCCATTCAGTCATACAGGGCCAGGACAATCTGATGATTTTGTGCTTCCGACGATCGCCAAGCAGATTGCAGAGATTGAGCAGAATAAACGTCCACCGCTTCTTGAGCTGGGAAACATCGAAGTCGTCAGGGAGTTCAATAATATCAGCGATATAGTGAATGCTTATCAGTTTGCAATAGAAAAATGCAAACCAGGTGAACTATACAATATATCGTCGGGACAAGGTCATTCTGTTGCCGATGCGTTAGGGATTTTCCGTAAATTGTCAAAAGTGGAGTTCGAGGTGAAGGTTTCTTCCGCAAAATTGCGCAAGGATGACATCCAGATGCTTGTTGGTGACGGCAAAAAATTCACAAAATGCACCGGTTGGAAGGCGACGATCCCATTTAAAAAAACGATCGAGGATCTGCTGAATTTCTGGCGTGCGAAGATCTAGAACACGAAGACGCAGAAGAGCCGCAGAAAATGCGGAAACGAATGGAACACGGAGATTGCAGAGGAATAGGGTCGTAGAATTATGAATATTCTGGTGGTCAATTGGCAGGATTGGGATAACACGAATGCTGGAGGAGCGGAAGTGCACCTTTATGAGGTGTTTTCACGTCTGATCCGGCGCGGGCACTCAGTCGTTCTTCTCTGCAGTCGCGGATCCAAGCAGACCCGGTATTCAGATCACCATGGTTTTACGATAGTGAGGACCGGTAACCGCTCGAATTTCAATTTTTGTGTACCAGGAATTCTCAAAAGGATCATTAAAACACACGAGATCGATCTAATATGCGATGATTTGAACAAGATCCCATTTTATTCACCGTGGTTCATTAAACAACCGGTCGTTGCTCTTGTCCATCATTTATTCCGACAGACTATATACCGGGAAACAAATCCTGTATTAGCTTCTTACGTTTACGGTACTGAATCGATCATACCCTTATGTTATCATAGAACTCCTTTTATCGCGGTCTCTGAAAGCACAGCAGATGATCTAAAAAGCATGGGCATACCAGCACACAATATACATGTTGTTTACAACGGAATTCCCATTCGCAATGGCACAAATTCAGACCAGCGACAGCGGGATCTGATCGTTTATGTGGGGCGGATCAAGCGGTACAAGTCGATCGATCATTTTTTGCTGGCCGCAGCACTCGTGATGCGTCAACGCTCGATCCGAATTAAAGTGGTTGGCGAAGGCGATGCACTGGACAGGCTCAAGAGCATCGCTCAACAGAATGGTATCCCTGTTCAGTTCACTGGCTTTGTCGGCGAAGATGAGAAAAACCGCATCTATACCCAGGCTCGGATTGCGGTTCAGCCATCGATCAAGGAGGGGTGGGGATTGACTGCGCTCGAAGCGCAGTCATGCGGCACACCGGTCATCTGTGCTGATTCACCCGGCCTGCGAGAAGCTGTTGTCAATGGCAAAACCGGATTTCTATATCCCTACGGGGATATCGAGCGGTTCGCACAGCAGATGTTGCTTCTGCTCGATGATGATATGTTATGGAATAATCTTTCTCATCATGCACGGGAATGGTCAAGTCAATTCTCATGGGATTCGGCTGCTCAGAAGATCGAGGGCATACTTGAGCAAATTCTAGGGGCAGGTATTCATGGATAGACGATCACTTATTAGTCCGATCATTTTCTGTATGGTGATATGTGCCGGTAGTGTTATGGGGAGCGATGAGTTCGACATCGCGGAGCAGGCTTTCGAAAAGGGTTATTATACAGTAGCGGAGGCTTTCTTCAGAGCAGTAATAGAGGAGGTTCCCGATAACACAAATGTTCCAGACGCACTTTATTTTCTTACGCGTATATACAGAGTTAAAGGTGAATTTGTCAATTATATGGATGCAGTAAATCATTTCCTGCAGAGATTCGAATATGATCAACGGTGTGCGGAATTAGCATATGACCTGATGGATCATTTATGTGATCAGCAATCCTACCATATAGCATATCACTATGCACGCGAGTACGATCACCTGATAATTGATACGGATTTGCTCTGTCGTATGGGATTAGGATTATACAGGCAGGATGAGCTGGAAATGGCGGTTCAGGTTCTGGCTCAATGTCCTCCTGAGGATACTGTTCTGATCCTCCGGGCAACATTGACCGATGATCGAACCGAACAATACCGTCTGTATGAGCACGTTAGCGGCATTAAGGGAACGATGTATACGATCGAAGCATTACTTGATGAAGGTGATACGATCGCGGCATTTGGATACTACCGTACGATCGGCCAGGACATCGAGGAGGGAGGTTTATTGTACCGATACGCCCGGGTAAGTTTGTTGTTCGATCGTGAGAATTTAAACCTTTCTTCGAATAAACTAAGTCTCCTGCCAGGATTTGAAACCAAGGCACAGTACCTGCAGGCTCTGGTGTCCGGTAATAAGGAGGTCTGTTCGATATTACCTGATGATGCTGAGGAAAACCGTCTTTACAGGTTATGTTTGCAGACCAAGGTCTATGACCCTGTAACACCCGAGAGTGTCGCTGTTAACAGCATGCTTCCTGATTCTTTTGGATTGAGTGATCTTGAGGATCTCCGTGCTGCGTATCCTGGTGTTTTTTCGCTTGATTCTTTGTACTGTGAGCAGTTGTTGCGTGTTGGCAGAGCGGAAAAAGCATTTGCGTCTATAGAGCCATATTTGTATTATGTGAATACCCACCACTATGCACGTTTTATACGCGGATTGCTGCAATATAATAGGAGTGATTATTCCGGGGCAGTGAAGGATATACTTCTGTCTCAGAACACACAGATCAGAGCATACTATGTATTAGCAAGAGCAATGGTTCATTGTGGACTGGACCCCCTGGAATATTATGAAATCGTGCTTGATGGATCGATTGATTCAGTATTCAGAGTACAGGTGCAGCAAGAGACTATGGTAATTCTGTATCAAAAAAAGTTGTACCAGAAGATCGTTTCCTACCCCTATGAGATCGTGATCGAGAATGATTCGCTACATCGGCTTTACCTTAACAGCCTGGCACATACCGGAAATGTGAAAAAAGCGGATTCTCTGGCTCGGGTGTATTTCGGAAAGGTCGAGCCAGTGCAAGCGGATCATTACGGCATTTATCTAGTAGCAAATAAAGCATACAATACCGCCCGTTTTCTCTATGATTCACTGTACAATGATGTTGATGAGCCATTGCTACCTTCTATTCAGTATACCTGGGCCCTGGTACCGATGCTCCAGGGTGATGTTGATACTGCACTATACAGGTTTAAGCGCATACTTGAACGTGTACAGCCTGGATCACCGTATTACCGCGCTGCGTTCAAATGCGCTTCGATCCATTATATCAAAGAGGAGTTTGACAGTGCTGCGCATTACTACGGAATTGCCAAAATCGATGATTCTCTGCGTGTTGATGCTCTGCAGAATCAAATGATCTGCTATAAAAAGGCAGCAGAATGGAGAGGTGTCATGCAAGCCGCCGAGGAATTGATACCATCGATCGATGATTCTTTAGCCGCTGAAACATATTTTGAGTACGGGTATGCACAGCTTCGGTATGGGGATTTGCGGGAGGCGATCGATAATTTCCATAATGCATTGCAGCGCGAATCAAGTCCCGGGTATCTTTTTTGGCTCGCCGAAACCTATCTTGCCAAGGGGAATTTTATCAAGGCGTTGTATCATTACCGTAAGATCATGGAACTGTACCCAGGAGACGAAATGTGGACACCAACCGCATGGTACAAGGTTGGGATTGCGCTTGAATTCATGGATGAACTCGACGAGGCAAAGTCCGTATACCAGGGAATCATTGAGCAACGGGGCGCAGGTGATACCTGGAGCATTGAAGCACAAAAGAGAATGGACCTGCTTAAATGACCGATCATTTAAGACATAAGATTTCCGGTTTCCGAATGAAAAAGTTCTTTGCGGTTGGAGCATTGTTGCTTATCGTGATATTTGTGTCTTGTTGCGGTTATAGTACGCGGTCATTGTTGCCCGGACATATGAAATCAGTACATATTAGATTATTCGAGAACAACACATTGAAAGCAGGACTCGACGAGATCGTAACGAACAGTGTTGTTGAGGCTTTCAACAGCGGATCAGGTCTGCGTCTGGTAGATGAGAAGGATGCGGTATTGATAATTGATGGGAGGGTTTCAGGTTTTGCTAAGGATCCTTATACCTATACGAGTGCCGCAACGGTCATCGAATATAGGATAACCGTCACCATCTCTGCTCGATGTGTTGACCAGGTGCGCAATGAAGTTTTTTGGGAAGGATCGGTGTCTGACTGGATAACCTATGAAACCGATGAGGATCAGGCGATCATTGATGCTTCACAGAAAACCGCAGAAAAACTTGTAAATACGATTTTAACTAATTGGTAGCATGCATAACAGTTTGTTGACCTTAGTCTAATTTACAACATGTAGGAGGTGAGGATGAAGAAGAGAGTCATTTCTTTGGAGGATCTTTATATCCTTAAATTTATACGGGAGATCTCTCTTTCTCCGGACGGCAAAAGGATTGCATATACGGTCGAATGGCTGGGAAAAAAGGAGAATAAATACTATACGAACCTGTACGTTGTTGATGCAAAGGGGCATTCACGGCATTTTATTCGGGGGAACAAGAACATACATCTTCCCAAATGGTCGCCAAATGGGAAGTCTATCTCGTTTATCCAGACGGAAATAAAAAAGGGCGAGATGAAACAGGGATTGTGGATGATCCCGGCGGACGGTGGTGAAGCATATGCCATTACTAAAGAAGATGGCTTTTTTGGTCAGTACGTTTGGAGCCCGGATAACCGTTACATCATATGTGAATTTACAAAGCGCAAAGAAGACAAGGAGCGGATTCCGGATAAAGGAAAACCACCCCTGTATTACCACGTTAGGCGTCCTTGGTACAAGCTTGATGGCAGGGGTATGCTCCCGGATGAGAGACCCCATATTTGGAAGGTGAATATACGCTCGGGCAGGATGGATCAATTGACTGATAATAAGAATGGTGATAGTGATCCTGCAATCTCTCCGGATGGCAAGAAGGTAGCATTCATAACAAATGTACACGATGATTTTGAAGCAAAACTATTGTATAGCGATATCTGTCTTATTGATACTAACGGTAAGAAGCAACGGAAAGTGAAGACACCTGAAGGACCAAAACGGGTTGTTGTTTTTTCTCCGGATGGCAGATATCTCACCTACATCGGGCGCGAACATCCGAAGGATTTCGTCGGCTGGCGTCTGTCATATGTATATCAGGTGCCGGTAAGAGGAGGAAAGACAGTTAATCTCACTCGATCATTCGACCGAACCTTCTCTGCTCTGGTCGTTGATGATCTCGGCCATTATGCACATAATACACCGGTATATTCTGAGGATGGACGGTTCCTTTACCTGCCTACTGCTGACAATGGCAGTGTGAATTTGTACGCGATCGATACAAAATTACGGCGGGTGGTAAAGATTTATGGCGACCGTGAGATCGTCTATGCCTTCGACCATAATGGAGAGAACACCTTTGTGGTCGCATCCAGCAATCCAACCGATCCCGGGAATATTCACTTGATCCATGACGGCAAACCGAAACAGTTGACCGATATCAACAAGCGATACACCACGTCCCGGTATATCCCGGAGCCAGAGGATTTCTGGTTTACCGGTGATAACGGTGACAGGATCCAGGGGTGGGTGCTCAAGCCGCCCCGTTTCAGAACGGGCAAAAAGTATCCATTGCTCGTGCAGATCCATGGTGGTCCTCACGCTGCCTACGGGTACTCACTTTTTCATGAATTCCAGGTCCTCGCTGCCCAGGGTTATGTAGTATTTTATTCCAATCCACACGGGAGTATCGGGTATGGTGAGAAATTCGCCCGCGCCCTGCACCTCAGATGGGGCATACCCGATACCAAGGATATCATGAAAGCACTCCAGACCTTGAAGAAGCGTCCATATGTTGACGGAAAACGATTGGGAGTAATGGGGGGAAGTTACGGCGGGTTCATGACCAACTGGATCATCGGACATACGAATATGTTCAAGGTAGCCGTGACCATGCGTAGTGTGGTCAATATGCTATCTTTCTTTTCCTCGGATTTTGGTTTCGCTCTGGCAAGGGAATTCAAAGGTCCATGGTGGGAAAAACGGAATTTCAAATTCTACTGGGACATGTCACCATTGAAATACGTGACCAGGATGAAAACACCATTGCTGATCATCCACAGCGAGCAGGATCACCGATGCCCGATAAGTCAGGGAGAAGAGTTGTATGTTGCACTCAAAGAACTGAAGCGCGAGGTGGAGATGGTCCGTTTCCCAATGGAACCACACGGTTTAAGCAGACACGGGTCTCCCCGTAGACGTGAGAAACGGCTGAAATTCATCGTCGATTTCGTCGATCGATATCTGAAGAAATAACCGCACATCATCTCTCTGTGACCGGATAATAGACTATGCCGATCGTCATAATCTTCTTGATCGTAATCGCGTTATGGCTTTTCTGGAAATACTGGACCCTGGCAGTTGGCGCCGGATATGATCCTACCCCGATACATCGTGTGTATAAAATGCTGGAACTAGCGGAAGTCGATCGTGATGATGTGATTTATGATCTGGGGAGTGGCGATGGCAGAATAGTTGTGGCTGCTGCACGCCGGTATTGTGCGAGTGCAGTCGGCATAGAGATCGATCCATTCCGGTATATATTCGCATTCATCTATACGCTCCTATCGGGCGTGAGGAATAGAGTGACATTGAAATACGGGAGTATGTACGCGCACGATATCAGCGCCGCAACAGTGGTTACCTTATTCCTTTATCAACCAACGAATAATCGATTGAAGCACAAACTGGTTGAGGAACTGGCTGCAGGCTCGAGGGTGGTAACATATATGTGGACTTTCGATGGCTGGCAACATACAAAGTGCATTCCCGAACACCAGATATATTTATATGTGATTGGAAGGACTGGCTCGGCGGATTAGTATGTGGAGACTATTATTGACTTTGTTGTGGTCAGATCTATAATCGTGTGATGAAGAATATCGATATTTCGATCGTTATCGTCAATTACAATGTCAAGGCCTTTTTAGAGCAATGTTTAATGGCGATCGAACGTGCGAAACATGATCTAACGATAGAAATTTTCGTCGTTGACAATGCGTCGGTTGATGGTAGCCAGACCATGGTCAAAAAGAAGTTCCCAAATGTGCATTTGATCGAGAACCGGATCAATGTCGGATTTTCCAAGGCGAACAATCAAGCATTACGTAAGTCAAAAGGTCGTTATACACTCATCCTTAATCCCGACACACTCATACAGGAAGATACCCTGCTCATTTTGAGCAACTACTTGAGTATCCACCAGGATGTTGGAGCGGTTGGCTGCAAGTTGATCAATCCGGACGGGTCTTTTCAGATTACGAGCAGGCGAAGCCTGCCGACCCCCTGGATCGCTTTCACACGGATCGTTGGTTTGAGTAAACTTTTTCCGAAAAACCGGCTTTTCGGGCGTTATAACATGACATACCTCGATCCGAATGTTGAGACCGAAGTCGATGTGCTCCCGGGATCACTGATGTTCATAAGGCATGAGATCTTGAGCACAATCGACTATTTTGACGAAAGTTTCTTCATGTACGGCGAAGATGTCGATCTCTGTTTTCGAATAAAAAAGCAGGGGTGGAAGATAGTATACATCCCCGAGACAAAAGCGATCCACTACAAAGGGGAGAGCACTAAGAAGAGCGAATTTTCATTCGTTTCTAATTTTTATACGGCAATGTTGATCTTCGCAAACAAGCATTTCAAACACCGGTATTCGATATTCATTCGTATTCTTCTTGTTACCGGGATCTATGGTCGTGCACTATTTTCCTACCTCTGGCGGGTCATTAAAAATCTGATCACTCCGGCGATTGATGTCGCACTCATGGTCCTTAGTATATTTGCGGCCATAAAAATATGGTTACCGCATTATCCTCTGGACCGATTCTCTGTTGTGTATCCGATCTTTGTTCTTGTTTGGTTCGCTGCTTTATATCTGTTCGGTGTATACCATAAAAAGGGGAAATTCCGTCTTAAACCAGTTGTCTGGAGCAGTATTGTTGGTTTGCTGGTCAATTCGACTTTTGTCTATTTTTTCAAGCAGTTCGCCTACTCACGTGTCGTTGTGCTTATTTCATTCCTTTTGATCATAGTATCTTTGAACCTATGGCGAATAATTTACCGATTGTCAGGTCCATTAGCAAAAAAAGGACCTATCTCTAAGCTGAGAAGAGCGATCATTATTGGTGCAGGTAAAGAGGGAAAGCGCATTCTGAGACAGCTGCAGAACCGACCCGACATGCATTATGAGATCTGTGGATTTGTTGATTTCGAACAAAAAAGTATCGGCAAAACGATCGATGGGATAGAGGTGCTTGCCACGATCGATAATATCCGCGATGTCGTACGTATAGAGAAGATCAACGATGTGATCTTTTCTTCCGACCGTCTGACCAATGCTCAGATCCTGGAAACGATCATCCTCGCACAGCGGAGCGGAGTGAATTTCCGTATCGTGCCCCATGAACTCGAGTATATTGTTGCCAAATCATCGGTCGATGAGATCGATACCGTGCAAATGCTCGATTTTTCAGGTGTGGCCGATCCCCTTGATCTAATTGTAAAACGGCTTTTCGATATCGCTTGCGCTATGCTTTTGATCATTTTAAGCCTGCCATTGGTATTGGTCAATTTTCTTCTTGGTGCACGCCCAAAAAGGCGTGTCGTTGCCGGGTATATGGGCAAACCGATCAGCATCAGTATGTTCCAGGGAGGGATAGGTTTCTTAAAGTACCTCCCTTTATACTATTCAGTTTTTACCGGCACTCTCAGCATCGTGGGATCAGAGATATCCGAGTACGATCCCAGGGATTACCGTGCGATCTACAAACCAGGATTGACTGGACTGGTACAGCTTAAAGTGCGTGAAAAGAAAAAAGCATTGACCCAGCAGGAAAAAGATTATTATAATCTATATTATGTAAAGAACCAGTCAGTGATTACGGATATCCAAATACTCCTGAAATCAATCTTCTAATGTCTGTATAGTCATTAGCCATTGCTGATGAAGTATTACAAATTGCAAAACGCGGATTGCGTATTTTTACGTGTTAAGCCACGTTATCATCCATCCCACAATTCGCAATTCGTCCCGTTTTTTTCATTAATTATTTTCATGTATGAAACGGGATCCCGATCCCTTGCACTATATTACACTATATAATCGGGAAAATCCGAAATATATATTAAGTAGCGTTTACCGAAGTAGCGTATAGCGCCTAGCGTTTCAAAAGACTTCCATCGGATCGACGTCAATGTCAAGTGTGCATTTCTCCAGTTTAGTGGATTTAAGGAAAAACAAGCGCTTGTGGTTGAAATTTCTTTTCATTTTAAGCAATATAAAGACCCGGTATTGTTTCCTGATTCGGTAATAGAAAGACCGGTTTGGTCCAAAAACCTCTATCCCTTTGATCCGTTTCACCTTTTGTGCGATCCGTTCGGCCTCTTGTTGTGTGGTGTTTTCGTTCGTACCTTTCACCCGTAATAACACAAGCCGTGTAAAAGGAGGGAAATCAAGATCCTGCCGGGTTTTTATTTCCTGTGCATAGAAATTCGGATAATCCTGTAACTGACTGAACAGGATGGTGTACTGCTCAGGATGATAAGTCTGCATCATTACAGAGCCTGGTTTTGATCCCCGGCCAGAGCGACCAGCCACCTGGGTCAGGATCTGGAACGTTTTTTCACTGCTTCTGAAATCCGGTAGATTAAGGATAAGATCCGCATTAACGATACCCACCAGGGTGACCTCGGGAAAATCAAATCCTTTGGTGACGAGTTGTGTGCCGAGTAATACCTTTGCAGTGCCACACTCGAATTCATGGAGGATTTTTTCTGCCTGCCCGCGCTTGCGGGCTATGTCACGATCCAATCTCAGAACAAGATCCGTCTGGTCCGCATTGGTCTCAAGCGTTGATAAAATCCGCTTGACCATATCTTCGATCCGTTGTGTACCTGCACCGCGATATAAAAGGGTTCCACGGTGGCACTCCGGACATATGCTGATCTTCTTTGTTGTATGACTGCATATATGACATGAAAGTGTCGAACCCTTTTGCTCATTGGACTTGTGGTATACCATGGGCAGACCGCAATACCTGCAGCGTACGATGTATCCGCATTGTGGGCAGATCAGGTGGGGGGCAAAACCGCGCCGATTAAGAAAGATTATCGTTTGTTCACCCTTTATGATCGTTTTTTTTATGGATTCTTCCAGACGGGGGGATATGTACCGTGAATTCTCCTTTCGCAGGTCGATCATCGTAATATCGGGGAGAGATCGCTTATCGATCCGCTCCCGAAGTGTAAGAAGGTTATATTTCCCCTGCTGCGCATTATAGTATGATTCGACCTGGGGTGTAGCGCTCCCCAGTACGATAGTGAGGTTTTCTAGTTTGCCACGCATGACTGATACATCGCGTGCATTGTAACGGGGCATTCGTTCGTGCTCTTTGTATGATGTATCGTGTTCTTCGTCTACAACGATCATTTTCAATCCCGGTATAGGTACGAAGATAGTCGAACGGGGACCGATCACTACATCATACTTACCCTGCCGTATGCCGTACCAGCTTTCCCGGCGTTGTTTATCAGTAAGAGCCGAATGGATCGTGATGACCTTATCGCCAAAGCGTTTGTTGAATTGAGTATAAAGTAACGGCGTGAGAGAGATCTCCGGTACAAGGATGAGCACGCGCCCACCTTTTTTTAGTATATAATCGGTAACGCATAAATAAACCTCTGTTTTTCCGCTCCCAGTGATCCCATAAAGCAGGTATGTTTTAAATTCTTCTTTGTCTACGTTCTGTATGATCTCCTTGATCGCCACTTTTTGCATATAGGTTGGCGTTGGTGCCCGGATTGTTTTTGTTTCTTTTGCTGGTTGTTCTTCGATATCAATACTTTTAAGGATCTTTGAGGGAAGAGCAAGACGGAGTACTTCACCCAATGAAGCGAGATAATATTCTGCAATCCATGAGTACAATCTGACCATGGGGGTGGGGACAAAGTGTGTTTGAGTAACTCCAATGATTTTTTTCAGGACACCAACCTGACGTTTGGAATGCAGTGCAACGACTATGCCATGAGTGGATTTATTCCGTAAAGGCACATGAACCAGATCGCCAACATGCACTTCCTCATCACATTCATAGGTGAATACATCGATTCTCGTACGCGGGATCGCCACATCGATCTTCACAGGGTCATTATAACAAACTCCCCTGGTTAGTCAACGTTCAGCTGTGCTTGACACTAACCGGTAATTTGTTAGTATTACGCATGGGCAAAGGGGAACAGCGGATCGTATTACTCACCAAGATCGAACCACCACAGAGCAATCCAACCACATTGCAGCGATCAGCATTGCTTTCATTGTTATATAAGAACCGTAAGAAAAAACTCTTTCTGATTTGTGCTGGCGCAGGCTATGGAAAGACCACGCTCGTATCACAGTTCATAACCCGGAAGAATATCCGGTGTATGTATTACCAACTCGATGAAGATGATGCTGAACCCGCAACCTTTATAAGTTACATACTGACTGGTTTGCAGAATATAGCACCACGTTTCGGTAAGAAGATTTCCAGTCTTAGCGAATTCTTTAATCATTTCACCAGATATAAAGAAATCATTATTGGTACTTTGTTGAATGAAATGGTCGAACAGTTTAAAAGCGACGTATATATCATCCTCGAGGATTATCATGCGCTGAAAAAACCGGACTTCATCGACACTATTCTCGATTATATGCTCGATCATATGCCGCCCAAACTGCATATCGTGATCACGTCACGCACCATACCCGGTTTTCAACTTTCAAAACTGAAGGCACGTGATGAACTCCTGGAAATGAACACGCAGCATCTCAGGTTTTCACGTGAAGAGATAGAGCAATTTTTCAATAAGGTATACAGCCATCCGCTAAAGGCTAAGGAAGTACGGTGGATCGAACAGCATTCAGAAGGCTGGCCAACAAGTTTAAGGCTGATGTTACAGTCGTCCGAATACCTTGAAGGGATCAAATCATCACAATATGTTCGCGAGATACTCGACAACTACTATCAATCACAGTCGAGTTTATTCAATTATTTTGCCCAGGAGATCTTCAATAAGGAATCCCCGGGGACGCAGCAATTTCTGGTGGATTGCTCATTATTCGATTGGCTGACGCCCGGTCTCTGTGACGCGGCCACAAAAAAGAGGTCATGCAGCCAGACATTATCACGGTTGACCCGGCGCAATGCATTTCTGTTCAGGATCCAGAATAAAGGATACCGGTTCCATCATTTGTTTCAAGAATTCTTAAGGAGCAAATTGACCAATCTGCAGCGTGAAAGGATGTTGTTTCGTCGTGCCGCGGCATATTACTACCACCAGGGCAGGTTAGAGGACGCGTTGAAGTATTACATAAGAGGCGAGCATTATCAGAGGGTATGTACGCTTGTTACGCAGATCGGATATTCAATGATACGTCAGGGACGAGGCAGTGTGCTGTGTACATATATTGAATCTATCCCTTCTCGTTTACGCAATGATAATGCTAGTGTCCTGATCATGTATGCGATGACACTGGTGCATATGGGGCGGTCTGAAGAGGCAAGAAGCATCCTGTTACGTGCTATTCGATTTTTAAAGCGCACAAAAGGAAAAAGGGTGAATCATGCTGACGCTCTTTATGAACTTGGCGGCATATGTTTGAATCAGGATAAGTACCAGGATGCGCGTCGCTATTTTATGCGTGCTCTCAAGGTATGCCCCAGGCGGCCATTTATCACCCGTGCCGCGATCCTGAATTCATTGGGTTTTGTTAATAGTGCGCTCAGCGGACGGTACAGGGTACAGGCTGAACGATTTTTCAAAGAAGCATACCGCAGTGCACAGCGGATCAAATACGGTGAACTTCAAGCAAGCGTTTTGAATAACTGGGCATTGCATGACTGGAAAAAAGGGGAGATCCATCCAGCATACCAGAAACTTACTGATATGGTAAAGATCCTCGACACCCATTATTCTCCACACTGTGGTGCCGGTTACTTTAATGCAGCACGCCTTTGTTTGCTTATGGGAAAGAAGCGGGAGGCCCAGGAGATCCTGGATTCAGGCAGTCGTATCTGCATGCAATTCAATGACCAGTGGTCGATGGCGACAATATGGAAGGGGTATGGACTGCTGTACGGCAGTAGCGGTGAATATGATAAAGCAAAGAAGTATCTGACCCGATCCTTGAAGGTGTACGAAGACCTTGGTATTGTGCGTCTGGCTATAACATCGTTGAATGAGCTCTGCCGTGTACATACTGCACTCGGTGAATACACAGATGCGGAAAAAAACCTGTCTGCGATATGGTGGTTCAAAAAGAACAAGCAGGATAGTGAAGCAGTAAACATACTCATCACAGAGGGACAGCTGCGGAACGCCCAGCGGAAATATGATCAGGCCGACGACGTCTTCCAAAACGCCCTTGATCTTGCTTCCCGGTTCAAGCATTCGCTGCATCTTTTTTATGCCCATGTTGGTTTGAGCAAGGTTTATCACGGGAAAGACAAGGATAGTCGGGCCATCGAACATGCAGAACAAGCCGTGGTATTGAGCCGGGCAAAGGGATATGATCATCTCTTGAGCACGGTTTTGAAACACAATTCATGGATGCTTTCATTTTTAATACACGAACGGTTCGAATATGAATACCTTTCATCTCTGGTAAAGGATTCGCTGCAGCAGATGCATTGTATCGACGTTACCATGCTTGGCAAACCAACGATCAAGATCGATGAAAACAAGATCTCCTCCGGTATGTGGAAAACCAGAAAAGCAGAGCAATTATTCTGTTATCTGTTGCTGAGAAGTCAGCAGGCAACTGAGAACGATCATCTGATCCAGATATTCTGGCCTGGATCGGGTAAGAAAAGCGGGCACTATAGCCTTCGTAAGACAGTACAATACATTCGTCAAACACTGGAAAGTATTGATCGTACATTGCGCGATATCGTGCAGGCGAGAAAAGGAGTTTATTCGATCGCTCCTGGAACCGAGGTTGCCACAGATACGGAGAAATTCGAGCAAGCAGTCAGTAAGATACGGATTGATAAACTGAACAATGAAATCCGTTCTCAACTTCTTGATAAAGCATTGGAATTGTATCAGGGTGATTTTGCGGTAGGGTGGTATGACAATTGGATTGAGGAAAAGCGGCTTTACTACCGCAATCTTTACGAGGAACTCCTCGTAATACAGGCGGCACGCTGTCTGGAACAAAATAACTACCGAGATGCGCGGCAATACTATAAGGATTTGATCGATCTGAATGTTTTCGAGGAAAGATATCACCGGCACTATATGAGCGCGTGCGCGAAATGCAAGCGGCATGAAGATATTATTCATGACTACAACAGGCTGCTCAGTGTGCTGAAAAAAGATCTGAACAAGACACCTGAGCCGGAAACCACCCGGCTGTATAATACATTGATAAAAAGTCCTTGAGATTTAGTATCTAATTACCTGTAACTAATGACTATTTATTGATAGCCAGTTTTTTTATCACCATTTTCTCACAAATATATCACATAGTGCCAGTATAGTAGGGCGTACAAGGAGGTTTTATGTTCAAGATTAAACTGTGTATCCTTGCTTTGTGCTTTGCGCACCTGGCAATGGCAACGAGCGCACGGGTTGCTGATATTGAGCCGTGTGTAAAATGGCGCGGGGATGAGCAGATAACTATTGCCCGTCCCATACCATACAACGGCGTGCTCACAGGACCGGGTGACCAGATCGGTACGACCGCGTATGATTACCAGGCAAATGGAAGTTTTGGCCAGCGCCTAAAAGTCGACGACTACACCCAGGCGCACATCGACTGGATGTGGCAGGATTATCCTGGCCAGACCCAACGGTATGTAGCATGGAATGCGCGCTTTGCCGACGGATCCTATTATGGGCCGATACAATTATCACCTAGTTGGAGTGGTTATACTCAGCTTGATGTGACCCGTGATGCTAATCCAGATGATCAGCGGACAGTGGCTTGTTACCATTACGATGCTGGTGCCGGGTACTATGGCTGGATCGATATTGACGGGGGTAATCTCTGGGGCGTATGGCCGAACAATCCGGTTACACCGCAGGTTGCCGATTATATCTGGCCGTATGTATGTTGTGCGGAAAACGGCAACATCGTAATGGCAACCGGTGACTATAATGCGAATGCGCACCATGCGTTCGTGACCACGGACGAGGGCGCGAACTGGTCATCAGTTATCGATATTGATTCTACGGCATGTTTGTCCCAGTTTTTGCGGGCATCAGATAATTCCGACAAGGTCGTGTTCGTGCATACTCAGTTTATCACGGATACGACTGCCAGCGGTCAGCTTGACAATGATGTGTACTTTATTCTGTCAACTGACGGTGGTGTGACCTGGGGTACCCGGACCAATATCACGAACTACACGCCGTCGGATTCTGTGCGAGCGTATTGCAATGTGAACGCGGTGTTTGATGTGAATGATGATCTACACATTGCCTGGGCGGGCCGTCGCGTGACTGACAACTACTACGAAGCATCCAAGATCTTTCACTGGGACGAGGTGTCGGGGAATATTCGCATTGTGAGCAGTCCAAGCACGTACTATACGGATCCAGGTGGTTGGTGGATCGAGACTGCGACTGGCGGCGATTACGGCGCCTGGCGCTTGCCGGCTGACCAGCCGCAACTCGTGGTCGATCCGAGCAACAACGATCTGTACTGTCTCTGGCATGGTAATGATGATTATAATGATTATTCTTCAGGGGGATTCATTAACGGGGAGATATACGGCTCATATTCCACTGACGACGGTCAGACATGGACGGATTATACAAATCTTACTAATACACGCACGCCAGGAGCAGGTCCGGGAGAATGCGATGACGAGGATTATGGCACGGCAAATCCCTGGACTGTCAATGACTCGATATTCTTCACCTATGTCGAGGATAAGGATGCCGGTAGTTTACCAAGCGGCGAGGGTTCATTGACTGAGAATCCAGTACGCTGCTGGGTCTTCTGGGCAGGCGATGTACGCCCCGGGGTGGCCGAGCATAAAAGCGAGGCACCCAGCATCATTTCTCTGAATTGCACGCCTAATCCAGCGAATTATCGTGCGACAATTGAATATATCCTGGCACGACCCGGGCAAGTTACGATCGATCTCTTTAATGCAACCGGACGTCTGGTCGACCGTCTCGTTGACCAGAACGGGTCAGCTGGCGTGCACACCCATACCATCAATACTGACAGGTTAGCAAATGGCACTTACTTCCTGGAAATGGAAGCGAACCGACAGCATATCACCCAATCACTTATTGTGGTAAAATAGGATTAGGATTATATGAAGAAGCGGGGCAGGCACGCCTGCCCCGCATGCTTCCTAATTATATTTTATCGTCCAAGTGGTTTTCTTTCGAAATATCGAGACTTATACATCTAAAAGTAAACAATCGGGGCCTGTCTCCATTTTTTTAGTTTTATCACCGTTTTATCACGCTTGTATACTATAATATCACATGGAGAGGATATATGATTAAACTAAATGTGTGTATAGCAATCTTGATGGTGTCCCTTTTTGCCCTAGATCAAGTAATCGCCAACTATGAACCATTGCCAGTGCATCGGGGAGATGAGCCGATTGAATTCACTAATCCTATTCCATACCTGGGCGGACGGCAGTGCCCGGGTGATTCTATTGGCACGACCTGGTATGATAAACAGGAGAATTGCGGACATGGTCAGCGGATAAAAGTAGATATATTAAATCAAGCGCATATTAACTGGATACGCATGCCAGATTCTCTACAAAACGAGCGTTTTTGTGGATGGAATGCTCGCTATACGGATGGGTCATATTATGGTCAGACCCAGGTATCACCATCCTGGAGCGGCTATGTACAATTGGATATCACCCGTGACACTCTTCCGGTTAATCAACGTACAGTCAATGCATATCATTACGACCCTGGCTCAGGGTATTATTCCTATATAGACATTGATGCTGGAAATCTCTATGGAGCATGGCCTCACACACCCAGAACTCCTCAGGTTCCTGATCATATTTGGCCTTATGTATGCTGTGCAAACAACGGTAACATTATACTGGCAACCGGTGACTATAATGCGAATAGTCATCATGTGTACTGCACGACTGATGAGGGTATAACATGGACATTAATCGCCACGTTCGATTCCTGTGCTGTTTTATCGCAGTTCTTGCAGGCTTCGATCCTAAGTGGTTCTAATGATGTTGTTTTCGTCCATACTCAATACATAACAGATACTGTGGCCTCTGGACAATTGGACAATGATATCTGGTATATGAGATCCTCAGATGGTGGAGTAACGTGGGGACCGTATACAAATGTAACAAACTACCAGCCATATCCGATCGACAGTGTCCGTGCATACTGTGATGTGTGTGCTGCATATGATGACAATGATAATCTACATATTGCCTGGAGTGGACGTCAGGTTACTGATAACTACTATGAGGCATCTAAGATTTATTATTGGAATGAGATCATTGATACGATTACGGTGGTAAGTAGTCCGAGTATATATTATAATGAACCAGGAGGTTGGTGGATCAGTCAGTCTTATGTCAGCGGTTGGCGTATGCCTGCAGATAGACCCCAGTTAGTTGTCGATAGAGCAAGTGATTGGATCTATTGTTTATGGCAGGGCAATGATGATTATACGGATTGTTCAGACGATGGTTTCTTTAACCAAGAGATATTTGGTTCATACTCAACGGATAACGGATTGACATGGTCAAATTATAGGAATCTGACGAATACACGGTCCCCTGGAGGTGTTGCCGGTGAATGTTTGAGTGAAGATTACATGACTGCTCATCCTTATGTTGTGAATGATTCTATATACATCACCTATGAGGAGGATATAGATGCGGGAACATGGACTGATAGTGAAGGTATAATGACGCATAATCCGGTCCGTTGCTGGGTGTTTCCGACCAGTTTGATCACCGGGATTGACGAGCACCATAATATGGAGCCATCTGCTATATCCTTACGCGTCGCGCCCAATCCGTTTGTCAAACAGACAAGTATCAGTTTGAGCAGAGGGCAAAGCGCAGAGAGCATGGAGTTGAAGATCTACGACGCGAGCGGAAGGGTGGTCAAGTCTTTTCCGCACCTTACGCCCGACGCCTTACGCGCCACGCTTCAATGGAATGGAACCGATCAGCACGGCGAGTCCTTGCCTGCTGGTGTTTACTTCATCACGTTGACATCCAAAGATAAGAGTGCTACCAAGAAGATCGTAAAACTAAAGTAGGGAAGTGGTGGATATGAAAAAGGTAATTGTGATTATCCTACCCGTAATCGTATATGCCCTTCAGCCTATCGTGGTTGATTTCACGCCGTTACCAAAACTGCGGGGTGATGAACATATCAACATTAAAATTGGACCGCCGTATACTGGAAGTCGGCAGTCACCCGGTGATCAGATCGGCACGACCGCGTATGACCTTCAGGCTGATTTCAGCTACGGACAACGGCTAATGGTGGATGGGAACAGTCAGGCGCACATTGACTGGATGTGGCAGGATTATCCTGGTCAGAGCCAGCGGTATTGTGCATGGAATGGGCGTTTCGCCAATGGCACCTACTATGGTGAAACACAGGCATCGAATTCCTGGAGTGGGTATGTGCAACTCGACATTACCAGAGAAACAGAACCGGATAGCCAGCGATCTGTAATCACCTATCACTATGATGCGGGATCTGGATATTTCTCCTGGATCGATATAGATGAGGGAAATCTATGGGGCTTTTGGTCTAATACACCAAGGAGTCCTCAGGTCCCGGGTCACATCTGGCCTACGGTATGTGTTTCTAATAATAACAATATTCTTATGGCTACTGGTGATTATAATGCAAACCAGCATCATGTGTACTTGACCACTGATGAGGGATTGACCTGGACCGAAGTATTGACCATGGATTCATGTGCATCGTTATCCCGTCACCTTCGTTCATCCGGGAATACAGGGTCAAATAGAGTTGTGTATGTACACACCCAGTTCATTACTGATTCAGTCGCATCCGGTCAGCTTGACAATGATGTATACTATGTGCTATCCACGGACGGTGGTGTTAGCTGGGGACCTCATATTAACGTCACGAATTATCAACCGTATCCACAGGATAGTGTTCGAGCGTATTGCGAGGTGAATGCGGTCTTTGATGTGAACGATAATCTTCATATTACCTGGTCCGGACGAAAAGTTACAGATAGTTACTATGAAGCGTCCAAGATCTTTCACTGGGATGAGATCAATGATACTATCACAGTGGTCAGTAGCCCGAGTATTTACTATACTGAGCCGGGCGGGTGGTGGATCGAATCCGATACTGGAGGGGATTATGGTGCCTGGCGCATGCCCGCGGATATGACGCAGCTGGTGAACGATAAACAGGATAACACACTCTACTGTCTCTGGCATGGTAATGATGATTATACTGATTACTCGCAGGATAGTATTATCAATGGGGAGGTATATGGTGCTTTTTCAACAGATTCCGGTATATCCTGGTCAGACTATGTCAATCTCACGAATACGCGAACACCAGGAGCTGGTCCTGGTGATTGTGATGATGAGGACTACGCCACTGTACATCCGTATGTGGTAAATGATTCAATCTGGACAACCTATATTGAAGATAAGGATGCCGGGGCATATCCGCAGATGGAAGGTTCACTCACAGAGAATCCGGTACGTTGTTGGGTATTTTCGAAGCGTTTGATAACCGGGATTGAAGAGCACCATAATATGGAACCATCTGCCATATCTTTACGAATCGCACCGAATCCGTTTGTCAAACAGACAAGTATCAGTTTGAGCAGAGGGCAAAGCGCAGAGAGCATGGAGTTGAAGATCTACGACGCGACCGGGAGGGTGGTCAAATCTTTTCCGCGCCTTACGCCCGACGTCTTACACTCTATGATGTCGTGGGAAGGAACTGACCAGCATGGTGAGTTCCTGCCTGCGGGTGTTTATTTCGTCACATTACAGAATGGCGACCAGTGTATAACGAAAAAGGTCGTAAAACTGAGATAGTCTTCGATTCACGACGCTCACTAACTAAAAGATCGGGGCCTGTCCCCATTTTTTTAGTTTTGATGCAATAAGTGCTGTGATTACGGGAAAAAATTAGGAACAGGATTCAAGATTGGTGATTGAGGATTGGTGGTTCACATTTGGTGACGAGCACCGGGTTATTTTTTCAAGACTTTTATGAATTTATGTTTGCCGGCTTTGACGATCACTGATTTGCCGACCTTGACCATGTGTTTGATGTCATCGACGCGCTTGCCATTGATATCGATCGCGCCCTCGCGGACCTTGCGTTTTGCCTCGCTGCGCGAGTCCATGAGACCGGTCTCGACCAGGAGGTCGATGACATTGATCTGCGATTTACCCACTTTGTATTGCTTTATATCGTCGGGTAATTCTTTCTTGGCAAAAACCCTGTTGAATTCCGCGGCGGCTTTTTCTGCAGCGGTAGCAGTGTGGTACATGCGCACGATGGTCTTGGCGAGATCGACCTTGGCATCGCGGGGATGGATGGTTCCGTCTTTCAGCCCGTTCTGATATTCCTCCACCTTATGCGGGAATGCATCGGTGGTGAGTTCGAAGTATTTGGCGATAAGTTCATCCGGGATCGACATGAGTTTGCCGAACATGTCTTTGGGCAAATCAGTGATGCCTACATAATTATCAAAACTCTTGCTCATCTTGCGGACACCATCGGTTCCTTCAAGGATCGGTAACATCATCACGACCTGTGGTTCCATGTTGAATTCACGCATGAGTTCACGCCCCACAAGGAGGTTGAATTTTTGATCCGTACCGCCAAGCTCCACATCTGCCTTGATCGATACTGAATCATAGCCCTGGCATAGCGGGTACATGATCTCATGCATGTATACGGGCTGGCCGGTTTTCAAACGCTGGTCAAAATCGTCGCGTTCAAGTATCCGGGCGACCGTATATTTTGCCGCGAGTTCAATGAATTCATACATTGAAAGGGCACCAAGCCATTTACTGTTGTAGGTAAATTCTGTTTTTTTCGGATCGAGGATGCGGAAGATCTGGTCCTTGTACTTTGCCATGTTCTTTTTAACCTGTGCTTTAGTCAGTTTTGGGCGGGTTTTTGAAACACCGGATGGGTCGCCGATCATGCCGGTGAAGTCACCGACAATGATCACTGCGGTATGACCGAGATCCTGGAATTGTCGCAGTTTCCGCAAGACCACGCTGAAACCGAGATGGATCTCAGGACCAGAAGGATCGATACCGAGTTTGATACGCAGGTGTTTCTTTTTCTTGAATTTTTGGAGTAATTCGTCTTCGGAAATTATTTCAGCGGTTGCGGTTTTAATGATCTCTAATTGTTTTTCTGGGTTTGTTACCATATCAATACCTCCTCCTTGCTGCTTTACTACGCCAGTTCATGCGGAAGTATAGTGAAAATATCCTGAAAGTCAATTATGTTAGATCTTACCGCGCAGGATGGCATTCGTCACATACTGTTTCGCGATCGCAAGGTACTCTTGCAGGAGTTCTGGATAATCCATGCTCAGCGGCTCACGGCACTCTGGTTGGTATGCATTATCCGGTACGTGTGCCTGCAAAGCCCATTTGTTTGCCCCTTTGATCTTTTCGCCGATAGCGTGGATCGCCTGTGTGTCGATGATACCGGGAACACAGGTAGTACGGAATTCGTACACCAATCCACTGTGCATGATCAATCCGATCGAGGTTTGAATCGCATGTAGATCGGGTTTTGTGCCGGTAGCCTTCGCATAGCGATCATCAAGCGGCGCTTTTATGTCCATGGCAATGTAATGAACAAGTTTTTCATCGATCAATTTCTTTAAAACGGAAGGGAAGGCGCCGTTCGTATCCACTTTAATGAGGATACCAAGCGCCTTTATTTTTTTGCATAATGCGAACACTTGCTGCTCATGTATAAGCGGTTCACCACCGGTCAGCACCACGCCGTCGACCCAGCCTTCTTTTTTCTGTAATTTTTCTCGGATCGCTTCCCAGGTGATCTCTGGATAGTTGTCTGGTTTGGTTATGAGTTCCCAATTATGGCAGAACGGACATTGATAATTACATGCATCAAAAAAAAGTACCGTTGTTATCTTGCCATCCCAGTCGATCAGGGATGTTTCAATGATCGCCCGGATCATATCCTGTCGATCTCATTCATGATGCTCTGGACGATCTCGGGGATGCTCGATCGGACTTTTTCAGTACACTCTTCTTTGTACGATTCATTGTCTTCGATCTCGATCGCATACACGAGTACCTGCTCAGGCATTGTATACCCGAATTTCCTGCCCAGGCGCACCGCCGTCAGGAAATCAATACCGTGTGATGACGAGAGATCACGATTTTCCTGCAATTGCTCTACTGTTATCCGGTATATATCCCCGGGTGTGCCGTCACGGGTTTTTATGGAATCAACGAATATGACTTTATCAAAGCCCATGATCTCATCGAGCATTGCCATGCCGTCAATGCTCCCGGATCGGATCGTGATGTTTTCCTTATTAATCTTTTCATTGAGTATGTCTGCGATCTCAAGACCGATCCGGTCGTCGCGCCGGTATGGATTGCCGACCCCGTATATCAGTATTTGCTGCATTTATATTACTATAAAGAAGAACAGGGAGGAGTCAAGGTATGCAAAAAAAGACCCGCCTGGAAAACGGCGGGTCTTTTTTAACACGAAAATGCTATTTATTCTTCAGCGTTCGTACGATATGACCGTCGGCATCGATGATATCCAGCTGAAGAGGTGCTCGTCCGTCAACCGTATGGGTGGCGCAGGCAAAACAAGGATCATAGGCACGGAACGCCATTTCTACCATGTTCAAAATACCGTCGTCGACTTTTCCACCTTTTATCAACCCACGCGCTGCTTTCTCGATCGACATATTGATCGCGGCTGAGTTATTGACCGTGGCTACGATCAAATTGGCTTTGGTAAGCCGTCCGTTCTCGTCGGTTTCATAGTGGTGGAATAGCGTGCCGCGCGGAGCTTCGATGACACCGATCCCTTGTTTTGGCACTTTAAAATCCATATTGCGTACGTTCGGGTCGAGTATTTGGGGATCGTTGATCAATTGCACCATGGCTTCTGCTGCCTGCATTGCTTCGATGAGCCGTGCCCAGTGGGTTGCGAGTGTGAAGTGTACTGGTTTGCCGCCGAGTGTTTCCAGGTATTTTTCATAATATTGTTGAGCAAGCGGTGTTGCCATACCATCGGCAGCATTCAACCGGCCCAGTGGCGCGACACGATACACGCCGCTGTCTTTTCCGTCCACAAAGCCTTTCCAGCCGATCTTCTTAAGATACGGGAACTTTATGTAGGTCCATTCTTCAACGCCTTCGGAGATGTGCTTTAGGTAATCGTGCACTTTGAATTTTGCGAATTCCTTGCCTTCGGGATCGACCACGCGTATCCATCCATCGTAGAAATTGACCTTATTGTTGTCATCAACAAGACCCATGTAGTAGGTGTTATGTTTGTATACATCACCGACAATGAGGTCGACATAGGTTTTATTCTTGAGCACGATATCATCGAATACCTGGAGGCTGAATTTTGCGAATTCAACTGCATCCTCAGCGGTTTTCTTGAATTCCTGCTGCATTTCCTTGGTCATCGCCTTTGATACACCACCGGGTAAGCAGTGAACCGGATGGACCACTCTACCACCCATGGTCTGGATGATGTTCCGGGATCGCTTGCGGATATCGATGACCTTTTTCCCGATCTCAACACCAACCTTGCCGATCACACCAACGACATTCCGTTCTGCTTTGGGTGCACTCGGGCCAACGACAAAATCAGGTCCGCCAAGAAAGTAGAAGTGCAGATTATGGTCCTCGAACATGAAGGCATTGTAGACGAATTCTCGTATTTTTTGTGCAGCCGGTGGAGGTTGGACACCGTACAGGTCATCGAGTGTTTTTCCAGAACACGTATGGTGCGTTGTCGGACAGACACCGCAGATCGTTTCCGTGATGCGCGGCATCTCTTCGGCAAGACGTCCTACTGCAAAGCGCTCATATCCCCGTAGTTCTGGTATCTGTAAACATGCATGGGCAACATCGCCCTTGTCATCGAGAAAGATCTCTATTTTACCATGCCCCTCTAACCTGGTGATTGGATCGATCTTTATTTCTTTATACATATTATTCTCCTTTTTTCCTCTTGAGAATAGAGCTTGGTAATGAGTACATATAGAAGAGTCCGATCGGATCAAGTACTCTGTCGGCGATTTTTTCGATCTCTTTTTCGTCGTTCGAATCTATAATTGAGGCAAGGCCTGATAAGAATTTTGCACCCATATCTTTAACTTCTTTTGTCGGGCCAAAGCATCCACGACAAGGCATGTTTGCACTGATACAGCGTTCTCCGCAACCACCACGCGTTGCTGGACCGAGACAAATGATCCCTTCTGCAAGGAAGCATTTTTCCGGATCAGCGATTACTTCAGATATCCGTTTGATATCTTTTATCGCAAGAGTATCAGGTTTCGATTTGTTCCGGTCGCACGTTTCGCATAAAGCTTTATCAACGGTGAGCACAGAACCTTTAGGAGGAAGTTTTCCTTCCAAAATGGCATTGATCGCATTCATGATCAGATCTGGAGGTGGAGCGCAACCTGGTAGATAGTAGTCAACATCAATGGTTTGATCGAGGGTTTTCACAGTATCATAGAATTCAGGGAGAGTTAGTTTACCAATACCACCGGGTATCTCGGTTTGAGTTTTTGGGTACTTGCCGTCTGGATTCACGGTGGTGTGGGTGAGTTTATACGCGGTTTCAAAAACCTCTTTTCTGTTTGCGATATTTGCCAATCCAGGGATACCACCCAGATGAGCACATGCACCGAACGCAACAATCAATCCAGATTTCTTACGTAAGAGTTTAGCCATCTCTTCCTGTTCTTCAGTCCGGATCGCGCCATTGATAAAACTCACCGCAAAAGCTTTGTCCGGCATGGCTTCGACATCAGACCGTTTGAAATCCATTGCTACTGGCCACAGTCGAATATCCACTGCTTCTACTACTTTAAGAATATCTTCTGCGAGGTCGACAACGGCTTCTTCGCAGCCGCCGCAAGAGGCGCACCAATAAAGTCCAACTAATGGCTTCGCCATCTAAATCCTCCTTTCTGAGGCTTCAACTGATAGCTAAATTTTAAAATACATCAACATGTAGGAATGACCGGGGCATGATTCAATTCTATTGTCACTAAACCAGATTATCGTAGAGTACCCCAATGCCTACCTATGCTTCTATAGCCTATGTAATATAACGATATATTATAGTAACAAAGTGTGAAATGTCAATAGTTTTTGGCAGTTGGTGCGGGCAGAAAAGGTGGGCAGGTGAATCAAAAACCGATGAAATTACGTAAGATAATTTATAAATGAAATATCTTCCCCGGATTTAGAATATTACGTGGATCAAATAACCTTTTTATATTATGCATAAGTTCTATTTGATCGTTTTTTAGCGCAAGTTCAAGAAATTTTATTTTGGACAGACCGATACCGTGTTCGGCAGTGATCGCACCTCCAAGGTCGATGGTAATTCTATATATCTCGCTTCTCAGTGCATCCACATCTTGCGTGGGGAGATCCATCCCTTTTGGTATACCGATATCTGCGTGGATATTTCCATCACCGAGATGACCGAAAGCGTACATGTGGACCTGGTATTTTTGTGTACATTGCTTGATTTTTGAGATAAGCTCCGGGATCCGATCCTTGGGTACAACAAGATCTTCGCGCGCGATCGGTTTCTCGATTGTCTTGAGTGCATCGCTCGCATTCTTGCGTGGTTCCCAGATACGTTCCCTTTCCGTAATACTTTCACCAACCAGTACATCGAGCGCGCCATATTTCAATGCAATATCTCCGATCCTGTCATACAGTTGCTTTACTGCGTCCTTGTCATGCCCGTCAACCTCGACGATTATATGAGCATCAGCTTTATCAAAGGGCAGCTTTTTATCGAGATATTGTGCAACCATTCGGTATACATCACCCTCCATGAATTCGATACATGCTGGTGTAAGCCCTTGTTTAAGTACATCGATCGCAAATCCGACCGCCTGATCAACGCTTTCAAACGGGACGAGCAAATCCACAATAACTTCAGGACGCCGTAATACCCGCAAGGTGGCCTCGGTTATGATCGCCAGGGTACCTTCAGATCCGATAAGAAGGTCGATAATATTGTATCCGGTTACATTTTTCAATAACTTTCCGCCATACCGTTGGATCGTACCATCAGCAAGTACAATTTCCAATCCAAGGATATACTGTTTTGTAACTCCATACTTCATGGCTCGTGGTCCTCCTGCACACTCTGCGATGTTACCGCCGATCATACAGGAATCAAGACTGACTGGATCAGGGGGGAAAAAGAGGCCATGTTCTGCCAGTGCTTTATCAAGTTGTTCAGTGATTACGCCGGGTTCGACAACGACCATGAGATTTGAAGTGTCGATTTCCTTTATCCGGTTCATACGCTCGAAGGACAGGACGATACCTCCATGTATCGGAACAGCACCAGCAGACAGACATGTACCCCCGCTGCGGGGCGTTACGGGTATTCGATTCTCATTGGCAAGGGCGAGGATAGAGGCAACGTCATCGGTGCAATCTGGTTTGACCACTATGTCGGGTAATGCATGATATCCGGGAGTTTCGTCTTGGGCGTATTTCTCCAGAGATTCTGCATCCATGATCACTTGGATATCTCCAACGATTTTTTTCAGGGATTTGATCAAGTCAGGAGTTACTGAAAGATATTGCATGGGTGATTATTATAAACAGGATGGTAAAAATAGCAAGACCATGCTCTCAGGTAGTGTATACTATTGTGTGTAAATTCATCTTGAAAAGGAGAAAAAAAGGTGTATCCTCCAGTTGATATGTTCAATAAAAAAGAAAGGAGGACACACCTATGACTTATCTAAACGATACC